>Ga0307517_10002130_pt1 | contig 32170 bp, 39 predicted proteins | sample 23_EM_MG_FD_194515 | JGI IMG/M metagenome (GOLD analysis project Ga0307517, IMG submission 194515) | Populus trichocarpa ectomycorrhiza microbial communities from riparian zone in the Pacific Northwest, United States - 23_EM | ecosystem: Host-associated > Plants > Roots > Unclassified | place... | reverse complement strand
ACATCAGGAAAAACCCGAATCGATCATTTTCAGTCAAAGATCAATTATTAACCCAGAATGACCGGAACGGTGGTTATCGAGCAGTTATTTAATTGAAATAAGTGTAAACTTTCACTACGAACAACCCGTGCAATTCAATAACACATATTTTCTGATAATAACTCGGCATTGGCCCAGCTACACTCCCTCAGTGAGCAAGTGCGCCTTCAACTTCCAGTGTGGCTTGCACATCGAACCTCGTCAATCCCCGGACCCTCGGGGACCGGTGGACCCAAAGTACCAATTCCCTCAAGTGGAGATTCCATGCCCGGCGACGTAGGGTTGCCAAGGAGTGCATGTTTTCGTCGTCCACGCAGTTGAAACCTGCAAAGGGATCAGTACAGTTGGCATGCGTGGGGAATGAACGCGCAAGAGCGGCCTTATCGCGAGGGGATCGAAGAAACCTTGCAAGTAAGGGAATCTGGTCATATTCTATTTTTCGACAAAATTGCCGTGGAAGCGGTTGCAGAACTGTCCTAACCGGGTGGAGTTCGATATTTTGAGGTTTCGGTCTGTCCTCCTTCACTTCCCTCCCTCTCACCCCACAAGTCCGTATCGAGCACCACAACTTCCAGTACGAAAGCCGGATCCTCCACCTTTGCAGTCGCGTCCAAGTGCAGACTGGTGTGACTCCCTCGACTCGCGCGATCACCCGTCATCCCACCAGATGAGTCCGTATCTCGTTTCGAAGAGGCCTTCCGAATAAACCTCAGCGCTCGTGTCCAACACGCCCGGCGTGGCGGCGTGGGTCTGGGCTATGACGAGTGAAGTTGCCGTCGTTGACCACCAGGTGCCTTGAGAACTGCCGGGAATCTTCTCTCGTTGGGTCTCTGCTCCTCTCACTGTCGAACCAAGACTCTCCACTGCTACCAGGCTGCGACGCCATCAGGGACTTCGTCAAAGATCTCGCGGGCTGCAGGATCTCATTCCAAAGACTGGGGAATTCGCGCTGGGTCGAGGAGCTTGCTTGGGAAGAATGATCGAGGGTTGGCGCCCTAGTATTCACAACTTTCGCGGGACCTTCAGGTGGTACAGGCCTACCCGGGGAAAGATCCGGTTCGTCTCGGAAGCAGCTTCGGAAGCATTCAAGGAATGTCGTCGCGGTGGTCCTGATCTCGTTGGCTACTGCTCCACCAATGTTTGCTGAGCTGAGGGCTGCGTCGGAACTTGCAGGGGAGGGAACGTTCGGAACTTCATCTAAGGACTCTCGAAGCTTCGCAAACACGGGGGAGATCTGGGACAATGTTGCCAAATCGAATTGGGACGAGAGTGGGGATCCTCAAATAATTCCGGGGCCTTGAACGCGAACGTTGTCTTCTGGCTGATCTTCTGATGCCGACGAAGCGGTGGGGGGACTTCCGGGAACACCCGAGATGGGGTGGGGGACCTGCAGCGAACCAACCGGGCGCGTTTTTGAGCAACCGGGCGACGAGACACTTGAGCGGCTGAGACTGGGGCTGGCACCTGGCAAGCCTGATCGGGAGTTTGATGGAATCGGGCACGAAATGGAGCGAGAAAAGAAACATAAGAAGGAATAGACCGAGACAAAGGAGGGGAAGCATTGGGAATTGGTGCCATGTTCTCAGGGAATTTCGGAAGCAAAGAGGGGTTTGGAGACCTCAAACCGGCTTCGGGGGGCTTCAAAGGTGAACTCGCCGGTGCAGAAAACGGCTCCGAAGAGATTGAAGAAAGCTCCAAAAACAGTGGGGTGGAAGGGGCCGCGAACACGTCCAAAGATGCGAGCAGAGAAACGGGACTCGGGAGCGAGGACAAGGCGCGAGAAGCGGCTGAGCACAGCGAAGGACAAGGGGGCGAGGCCAGACTTCTGTGCTAGTTTGCGTGCCATGGAGAGTGTATATGCCACACTCTGGCTCGAGGGTAGGAGGCTCAGAGCTCGCTGCGAACGCGTTCGAAACCCGAAGAGCGGTTTCGGGAGGTGGGGGACTGGGCTGGGGTTGCCCACTACGGCGGGGCCATCATCCTGAAGACGCTTTGCGAAACGCGACGTCCTTCGGGGGCGCGGTTTCGTCGGAGACGCGTAGGGGGTACCACCCTTTGAATTATCGGTATTGGGGGTGTTTAATGACCCTGTGAGGATGAGATCGGGCTCTCGATGGGGATTGCTCTTGGGGGCGAGCCCGGTGAACTTGGTGAAGACAGTGTGTTGGTATTCGGGCTGAAGGGGGACGATTGTCCTGTGAACTGAGGATGGGGGGGTGTTGTGGGTATGTTGGAAGTGTCATTTTTCGTGGGCGGGTGAATCGCCGCGAGCTGATTACTCACCGAAAGCGAGATGAATGTGAACTCACCCCTTATTAAAGCCAAGCCCGAGGCACACGCATAGTGTGGGGAGGTGGGGAAATTGGTTTGTTCGGAACACATGTGGCCTCCCAAGCACGCCACAAACCCGCCACACATGAGGGGCAAGGCAGCTTTGTGTTGGTCGGTCCACATGGTGGTTCCTATATTTGAATCGCGACTCGGGCTGGCAGCACGGTGCGGGTCCCGGTCTGGGAATCGTGACTTGTGTCACGTGAGGAACTTGCGTCTCAGTAGCTGGCGGTTTCGTTTGCACACCACGGCCAGGGGGACCGGGTTTCCAACTGCCCGCTAATCTGGGCTTGTGCTGAGACTAGGGGAAAATGCTGGCTATATACTGGACCCTATATATGAACGGTAAGTATATCCGCATTGTCCCACGGTAGTTCAACGAATGATTATGTACGAATGTCTATCAGAGAGTTGATTTACATAGAACGTATCACACCTCTCTAGAACTGTACCCGATGCCCAATCACGAGGTGCGATTTGGCCGAACTTTGGAAAAAGATGCACACTTCTGCGGATCCTCGACAGTGGGATTATTGACGCAAGACGACGTCCATCCTGAAAGAGCCGTGCAACCTTGAACATCTTGTGGTTTCGATCTGGTGCTCCCCCGATCTTCGAGAACCACTCGACATAGGCGAAATGACATTTTGGGATATCACAGCCGAGAGAATATGATGCATTCTCGGGGAATTGAAAAACAACGCGGACCTGAGCGATCGAGCACCCTGCAATTCCTGTTATTGTTTGGTTTATAAATCAGGGAGGGAGCTGACGGACCTCTGACAGTTGCAACATCATCGACGCCCTCCTCGGGATTGACCAGAACTGTGTCAAATCTCTCAGGGATCCACCCTCGCTTTCCTTTTTGACGAGGGCGGACATGCGCGACATCGAGAACATCTGAACAATCAGGCCGACGGTAGGGATCTTGATTCCAGAATTTCATTTTGTGAAATACAGGGACACTCATGAATGGAAGTGCGATCTTTGGTGCAAGGTAGTTAAGGTGGGCTTGTGAGGCCAACGGGTGCTGATAACGTGCGACGGCCATCTGGAGTGCCTCTGAGAAGAGAGGTGCTTTGTAGTTTGACATGATCTGAGTAAGCGATACTGTCTTTGTCGGGTTGCGAGTCATCTGAATGTGAGGGTGGCGAGTGGGTGGTGGGAGAGGTGGAGGTTGGCCGGAAAGTCGCCACTCGATGAAGGCAGCGTGCCGTATGACTTTTTCTTTTCGCTCCAGCCACAGTGTCATTTGCGCGAACTCATCTTTGAAGTTCGTCGATTTGTAGGCGTCCTTTGCGAGATCAATGTGGAGGCGCTCGGTATACTCCGTGTTGTAGTTGTCGGTGGCCCCGTAGTTTCGAATCGATTCCACATAATGTTGCATAGAATGGAACTTTGGGATGTTGAACGAGTCCCGGATTCTAAGCTCTTCAAAGATCTCCTTGTTGTCGTGGAAGGCAGAGAGAGATTCTGTCAACAGTGCGAGAGTTTCGTTGGTCTGTGATGGGAATTGTGCAATGTGGAGAAAATCAAGAACACTGCGGACAGCACGAACGAGGCGAACAGCTGAAGTACCGTTGAGCGTTCGCATGTCGACAATGAGACCCAGGAGAATTCGGCACATGTCGGCGTGTTCCTTGCCTGAGACGCGAGAAAGCGAGGTGATCCCCTTTGAAAAGATGCGAATGTTGTGATTTGGAGGGAGGCGGCGGCACCGAGCGTCGATCTCTGCTGAACCGAATGCTTCACAGACCCACGAGACGATGTGCTTGATGACACCCTGGTAAAGCTGGTGCAGGATATCTGGGGTTATGGATTGGAAGATGTGGACATAGGGGAGATTCGCCCAAAAGGGCTCAACTACTGGTTTAATACCAGCAGCCTCGCAGGCCTTAGCATATGCGGCCGGACCATCGTCAAGGGTACTTAGGGCTTCGAGGATTGGGCCAAGATCCCTGGCTGGGAAATGGTAATCCTCGCCAAGCTCATTCTTTGTGATCGGACAAACGGGACAGTGCTTCGAGCATGAGACGAGGCACTGTTCAGGGAAGTCTCCAACAAAGACAGCGAGAAGGGGATGGCATCTGTAGACAACACCATCACCCGTTGCGAGCTCGATTCCCGTGATGCCAGCCTGTCCAAGCGGCCGAAAAATCTTGGCCATACAGGCATGAAACAGGTTTGCCAGAGCGCGGCGACGGCTGCTCTGGTTTTGCATATGCTCTAACCGGCTGGCGGGGAGGTAACCGAGCAGGGTTTGGGCATGGAGGGATGGTTTGCGTCGAATTTCTTTTGGAATGTTCCCGATCGTGAGATAGACAGGATAGGCGGATTTGTTGCGGAAGAGGGTGAGCTGGGTCTTATCGGTTGAAATTATAAGTGGGATGATCGTCGCGCCTGGATGGTCCTTTTCGAGTTCAATCTGCAGGTTCCTTGTGAGAATTGTGGGTGATTTGGTATATGTCGAAACCCACCTGTGTTGTCCACCACCACCTCCCAGTGTGGATGTCAGAATAGATCCGAAGTGTTTGATCTTCATCCGCATAGTGTCGCTCCGGTGCAAACCTCATCGAGGATGCAAATTCGGGCCTCCCAAACAGGTCCTCAATGCAGGTGAGAATGTCGCGGTGATACATGTCGAATGCCTCCCCAGCAATGACCACCTCTTCTCGTTTGAATTTCCCCTGACTGGGTAGGCTATCAACCAAGCGATTGAGTTGACGTGGGGTCTTGTATGATAGACCCAGCCCTTCATGAACCTATAATGAAAGGGAACCGGTTACCCATTGATCAACTGTCACGATGAAATGAAATCACCCCTTCAATTTTCAGTAGCTCTGCGAATGAGGTGGAACTTGGACCTTGCAGCTTAGCCCACTTCGCCACTTCCCAATCAATTTTTGAGGTGAATGGGCTATATGGGTTTGAATCGGAGCCTTTTCCAAGCCGCGCAGCATAGGTGCTGTTGGTTGAATCAGCCGAGCGCACAGCTTCACCCGCAAGTGGGCTCGGGAATCCAACGACCTTCGGTGCGACCCAGGCACGCTCGCGAAGGCCCTCGGGGGGTGGAGAGGGTGGTATATCTGGGTCCGTGTTGTCTGAAGATACAGACATGTTATCAGCATCGTTTAAAACAGGAGGCTCCCAACCCAGAGATGATGACTCGAAGGTGCCATCAAGGTCTTCATCTTCATCGTCCGATTCATCCTCATTGCTGGGGGTGGTCGGGAGTTCCTGGCTGGGCGATCGGGGTACATCCTGTTCACGTGGGGGTGGTGTTTCATTGGTAGGAATAGGTGGGGAGTCATGCGGTGTAGAGAGAGGCTGGGGATCTGGTTGCCGTAGTGGTCCGCATTGGGGTGTACGGGTGATGAAACCCAAACAAGAAGACTTCCTCTTTTTTGCAAGACGTCGACAGAGAGGGCTTGGAGCCTGGGCGAGATGGGCTCGTTGTGATGTGAAAAGTTTCAGGCACCCTGGGCATCTTTTTGCTGGCGAAGCCATGGAGGGCACAGGGAGGAGGGCAGGGTGAGACAGAGACAAGGGATAGTTCCGCACATGGTGGGAACCCGAGATAAAGGGGGAGGGGTGCCAAATTCGGTGAAAAATAAATTTTTTTAATTTCGTCTTGACCACATCCTCTCCTCTCTGCCCAATGGCCAAGACCAATCGTAAAATGAAGGGGCAAGTTGCCACTGAGGACAACATTCCACCAGCCCTACCAAAAGCTAAAGCCAAAGCGACTAAAAAGAATAGTGAGTAACGAGGTTTCTATCACACCTGCTCGAACAGCTACCCACCGTTGCTAACCATCACACTGGTATCACTTCAATGTCTGGGGAGCTAGCGAGTGCAGTGAAAACAGATGGTAAGTGTTGGATCTAATTGTGTTTGTGGATCATACTCACCAGCAACAGCACCGAAGCGTAGGAGTGTGAGGAAAAATAATGAGAAAAGTGAACCGGCAGAAACTGCAAAGACCAAAGGTAGTGTCTATCCAGTTACCGTCCTAAAAGTGTGCGAGAACTGATTGCCATCTGATGTCAGGTGTGCAGAAGTCCCGTAAGCATGGAATTGAAGACATAGAAGAGGCCCCTGTAAAAAAGAAGGGCAAGAGTAAGCAACGGAATTGGATAACCCCCACACATCTACTCACATCAGCCATGGGGTAGTGGAGACAAGGCCAACTGCAGAACGTCGGTTCATATTGCCAATCCGCCATCACCAATTGGCACTAACATGATACTCAGGATACCCTGCTGCACGATTGGATGCTTTGGAAGAGGAAGCAACTGGTGTGAACGAGGTCAGGCTGGTGAGAAAAGGTAGGTTGTTGAATTCGGAACAACTCGCATGGCACAGGATTTAACTTTTAAACATCGAGGCCCATCAGACACCAGAGCCGGGAAGAAAGTGGCCACAACCATTGATGCTGAGAACTCAAGCGTTGATACATCCTCTGATGATGGTCCAGGTTCAGAGCAATACAGGGCGGTCGAGGCTAACTCTGATGTTGAACCCTCCTCAAGCGAAGCAGAGGAGTCTGAATCAACTCCGGATAAGGTTGGTTTGCGGAAGCCATCTAAAAAGGTTTCAGAAACCGCCATGAATGAGGTTTGTACCATTGACGACTAGTGCAGATAAACTCGAGAGGCTCACCAAGCGACAGCGGCCGTTTTTCCCCACTGACAAACAGCTCCCCACCAACGTGTTAGAGGGGCAAAGTATCAAACCAGCACCCATGGTCAAGGCGAAGATGGAGAAGGCTAGTGAAGACAGCGCCGACGACTTGGAAGGTGAAGATGAAGCTGAAGGTGGAGGTCACGGCATCAGTCGCGACGGCACTGCGAGACCGGTGGCGAAGAGAATTTATAAGAAGGCGCTCAAAATACTCAAGCAGAAACTATACTTTGAAAAAATTTTCCCAACCGATGCCGAAAAGGACGGTCTACCCTACAGCTGCTGGACCTCTGCGGTTGAATCCATGGGTCGGGTTGATGGCGGGTCCACTGCTGCACGCAGGATGTTTTACACCTTTGGGTACGATGACGTGGTTCGTGTATTCACCAGCGGTCCCGTTCCTCGATACCTGATATCTCACTACACCCCTTGACACTCAACTCTCAGCTCGATAAACGTATTAGCTCCATCAGGAACATGCTTGTCACGAAGGCTATGGACTGTCATAACCAATACTACCCTACTATGGAGAAGAAATCCGTCGCTATCAAAGACGACCGTTATGTCTACCCAGGTGACCCGGTAAGTGTCAGCCATATTCAGAATTCTGTAAGTGATGCGACACCCGTGATAGAGTACCCCCGCAAACACCGACCTCGTTTACCGAAACAACCTGATCTGCGACATTCTGAAGCGGGCATTCTTCAACGGTCGCGACACTCTTCCAAAACTCTTCCCAGGAGTGTTGTCCAATCGCATCAATGCAGATGGGTACATTGAAATGCCAGAACCCTTGGTCGCATCCGCTGCAACCCTTGTAAGCACTTTCACCGTCCACCATCTCATCATTCTTAACTTGTGCAAAGATCTACAGCCTCCTCCACCGCGATACGTTGCCTCCTAACGAGAAGGGCTGGAAGTTTTCAACCGAAGCTTACCACTCGACATATTCCAAGCACATCAAGTCCTTAAATCACCTCAAGGATCAGAATGACGTGGGATATTCGGTCCTCCTTGCAAATATCTACCGGAAAGCAAGGTCAGTCAGCTTTAGCTGAGTCTCATTTATCACTGATCCTCAACGCAATTAAATTAGTGGAGCAAATGCGCCAAACATGGCAGCTGCCTCAGCTCTCATCAAGATGAACCCGGCCGGCCTGTCTCGAACGTACGACTGAGTGCAGATGGGGAAACAACACGTGTAGACCATGTCCTAGAGTACAGTCAATATCGCTCAATGAATATGTGGTACTGCGCCCGCCCAAGTTATAAACACAAAATAACTGATTGTAAACCAGTATACCTTAGTTATTCTGGTTATTTCGGTCAAAGTCGGTTGTTAAACGTTTTTTACACTTATTTACCGTCATTGAACGATCGGGGATTTTCCTGATGAAGCTCTCTCCCTCTGCATCCACTGGCATGTAATCTCGATGTACCATTAACTTACAACCATACTACATCAGGCCCCCGGGCGGGTGAGGTACACACACGAAGTCCATAACACCATATTACATGAAATGAAAAACAGCAGCGAAAACCAGGAACAACACAGGATCCGACTCTAAAATGAAAATTCCCTGCAACCTTGGAAGAAAAAACCTACGAAGCGAGTGGAAGTCGACGATGACGAGAGAACCAATTCGAAACAACGAGGTCTCGACATCGAAGCATCGATATCAGAAACCTCCGTTCGAAAACAAGACAAGAAGGTGAATCGGAAAACTCTCGCTAGTTCTCGACCAAGGCAACGCTGCCGGCCAATGGGAACAAAGGGAACCCAGCGGCCCACACCTCAAAGGCGTTGGGTGTTGGTCCATATTGTTCGCCTGCAGGAGTCCACAACTCCAGCTCGTCCGTACCCAATGGCTTGAGACAACGTTGGTTATCATCCACAAGAGGTAAGTCTCCGCTCCTCACCAGCCCCTGTACCCTCTCCCGAAGCCCTTCGGCACGCCTCTCCCTCTCGTCATCAGGCACAAACCTGAGAAGCAGCGCCGCGAGGTAGATCGCCTTCCATCTCACTCGGTCCAAGTCGGCACTGATGTCGACCTCGGACCTCCTGGCGACCCCAGAGTCCCTGACAGAAGGATCCCCGATCGTCCTCTCCATCCGCCCAATCACCCCCCGTACTCGTTCGACGTCCAACTCCACCCTGCGTCTGAGTTTGAGCAGAACAAGAGTCGAATAGATCCGCAAGTCGACAACGTCTTCTTCCACCGTGTTGCTCTCGAGATCCCCGCCGAGATGGAACAGGGTCTCAATAAGTGGTTCTGCCTTGATCTTGTTCGTAAGGGTGGCCACCTGGGTCAACCTGCCAAGGTTGAGGATCATGGCGATCGCATAAGTCCCCATCGGACGAGTGTGATCGGAGTCGAGGGCGGCGTCCAAGAGTTTCAGGGCGGTTCGACGCGCGAATTTTGGCAGCGCACCACCAACGGAGGCGTGGCACTGTGCTACGGCAACGAACGCGTCAACAGCGTGGAGATTCAACCGTTGGCGGTGCGCGTCGTCCTGGATTGGCCCAATCGCAGAATCCCAGATGTGGACAATATCTACGAGCATGGTCTTCCTCGACTTGAATGCGTATGGTACGCGGTATATGAGCCAGAATCCGAACGCGACGACATCGATGGAAGTGGCGTTGACCACCAACGTATCGATTAACTCTGAAACAAGCTCGTTGAACTCTACCTCCCGCTCCACCAACGGCCCCCTTCCGGAGGGCGAAAGGAGATCCATGCAGTATGTGATCAGAGCCCTCAGCACGGCCTCATCCTCTGACCACGGGGAGTCGTAGTCCTCGCAGACCAATGGGAGGAAAGAGACGATCGACGACGCGCTACCGTAGTTGCCTCGAGGAATACATGCGTGCATTCCGTGGATGAGGTCGATGAGAACCTTGCTGTCCAGGACCTTTTCTCCGTTAACGTGCCGCAGAAGCGTGATCCTGATCTCTTCAAGGAACTGATGCCGATCCTGAATCTTCAATATCTCCCCACTGTCCCATTGCACGTCCTCGGCGGCGTCCACCGGAGATAGCCAGGCAGCCGCGGTCAAAAGCTGTACGCGAATCCCCTCAGAGTGCAGAGTATTGAACTCCTCCTGGAAGGCGTTAATGGTCAGCTGCTGGGCCGCCCAGGCAACGGAAGCGGTCACGGGGATCCCTCCAACGTTGTGATCGTGATCCGAATTTCGATCCACCACCGACTGAAATTTGATGTGCCCGAGCACGAGAACGCAGTCGATGGCGATGTCGGTCTGTTCTTGGCCAGGACCTCCTTGAAACGAAGATAGGAGGGTCAAGTTAAGAAATACTATCACCGGCTTTGGGAATCTATGGGAATGGGGAGAGGAGATCAGGGCCAAACTTGAGACCACGGCCTTGGACTCGGATGGGTTAAGTGGCATCTGGGAGAGCCACAGGACGGCCTCTTCTTGGACCCTCTGGCTGGTGTCGATCTCGTCTAGGGAGTCGTCAAGCGCATTCGCCCACCAGACTTGCAGGTGCTTGTATTCTCCTGGGAGGATTGTCACGGCTTGCATATACCAATGTTGAAGGGCTCCGCTGCCGACGACAGTTTGAGTAAATAGCCACAGGACCCCGGCGGTTATGTAGCGGAGAGTGAGGTAGCAGGCGTGTATGAAAACATCCACGACCGGTATGACGACCTTCCCGATGGCGACGGAGAGCCGATGAAAGAGTAACGTCGAATAAGGACGGAATGGAATGTCCGTCGCAAAGGGGAGGAAAGTCAAGATGAAGTATAGAATTCCAACGACCGAGCCAATGACTTGACAGACAATCGCCACCCTCTCGTCCATTTGCCAGAGGTACACAACGGCACCGGCGAAGAACAAGAGGACAGATGAGTGCAGGAGGGGAGGGAGGAGAGCGACGAGAGCGTGAACGTTCCATCGCTGGAATGCCATGAAGCGGACCTGTCGCTGGCAAGCTCGAAGGAGGTCGACAACCGGGTTCGCACGTCCGTTGTGCTGATTTGCGCCGCTGGTGTACTCCGTGAGCCACTCTTTACAGATCATGGCGGCGAAAGTGGCACTAAGACTGATAGAGAGACTAGCCGACCAAAGGCAGTTGACCGCGATAGCGGAACCGCTGGGCATAAAGGAGATGGTTGGGTCGGATATGTTTGCTAGGTTTGGGTCACGGCCGTTCAACAGCTGGTGAAGGAGTAAGGCCGACTGTTGTTGGTAATTTGGTTCCAAGTCGTCGAGCGCCCTGGTGAGGAAGGTGGCGACGATGGCAGAGAACAAGGCAGCCTGCATCTTGTGTCAGTCCGATCGGAATCAGTAACTGCACCAGAGCATGAGACCCACGAAAATGAGCAGCACGTCCAGATCTGCATCCCACTTGGTGAACCTCTCCTTATCAAACTCTCGAGAAATTTTGTTATAAGTGGGCCAGACTTTCGCGTGGATACCACCGGTTATATATGGAGATTCATAGTCCGGGGCCTGGCGGGGAGAGGTATCAAACCGGTAGGTGTAATCCGCGGTACTATGATGGGAATAACCACGGCTGGACCCATGGTGAGGCGAAGGGGGTGCTGTGAACCCGCCTACACCACCACCAGGAGCACGCTGATGGGGTCGCACTGGAGTGGGAGGAGGGGGTTCCGAAGATTGTGGTAGCGGTGAGGTGGGCGTAGGCATAATATTCGGTGGTTGTGACGGGACAGGGACTTGCTCCTCAAGAGCAGAGCTGCAGGTTTCATAGGTGCTGCGTCGGGTCGATTGCCGTCTTAGTCCACCACCACCGGGAGGTAAGTGAGGGAAAGACGTTGGGCGGTGAGGCAATGGGGGAGTCTCTTGTGGCGAGGTTTCAGACTGGGGTATCTCTGTTTTGAGCGCTTGGGCGCGGAAAGTCTGTTGAGTGGTGATCAGACCCAGCGGTTGTGTACCACCGACAAAACCGCTCGTCGGCCGCGGTGGGATGTAGTTCACGGCGGGATTTTTCGAGTTCCTACGAGGTAGCATGGCGATGGAGACAAGAAGGGGAATGTGCGATGTGCAATCCTGCGAGTGACAGGGAGTATATACAGCACAGCCACGACGGAGAGGCATGCTCTAGCCTGAGGGGGTTTTCCCGTATCTGTGTTCCCAGATACAGATTGACGTGCAACGTTCGGCACAACGTTCAGCGCGACTGGGGGTGACATATTGGAAGACAGAAAGCAACGTTGCAGCAACGCGGCGGTAGTAACCATCGAGGTCGAGGATATGAAAGGCCATGTGCGGGAACCGATCGTTGATTATATACATTGGGCACATGCTGCAACGATATGGGGTGCTGTCCCTATTGCCACTGCGAGCGTGGAAACAGAACTTCAAGCTAAGCTTCAAGCTCTAGGTTTCGCCCCAGATGTGCCTCACGAGAGTTGCATGCACGCCCGCTATTTCCCTCTCCCATTCCATCAGTCCGCTGAATGGGATGAGCTTCACCAAACACGACGGATCAGGCTTGGTGTTCTCCTCATCCTCCTCTTCCACGTCTTCATCCCCTCTAAGGAGAGCGATACCCTGTTCCTCTAAATCACTCTTGTGGACTATCAACAGGCTGCCCCCGACCCTCCTTATCTCAAGTTGCACAAAACGCTTCTTGGATCGTGGTAACGTCCTTTCCCGTCGCTTCAACGACGGCAACAACTGTTCACTGGTCGAGGGTTCCGAATGGATTGGGGAGGACCTGCGATGCCGCCCCACAGTCCAGAACTTTGGTTAGGGCCCTTCCGGAAAACCTTGTCCTTAAGGTTTAACCGTTGAGTGACTGGTTGGGATTACAGTGATAACGGGACCAGACGTCAATGGGCCTCCGACTACGACAGGAGGAGGGTTTGTCCGTGATGAAACGTGTCGACCTCCCTGCTAACGAACGGCACCATCCCGATAGTCCCGATCCGACGAGCGCTCCGATTATCATGTCGCATGATAAAACACCAAGCCCCGCACCCTTTGTGAATTTCTCATTCGTTCGGATGTCTTGTTTTTATGGCTCTACGGTGAGTGTGCGTATGTTGTAATGGAAAAATTAGTTACCTGAACACGTCGTCGCGCTCATTTTTCAAGTGTTGTGCTCTCAGTGGTGCTCAATGTTCGTCCAATTTGACGCGTAAAATTCTGTCTCCACTGACAAGCACTCGCCGCCGTGACATCCAGTTCAGCCCGATCTGGGGGATCGCAAGATTTTGACTCCTCACCCCAAAACAAGACTTCTGGAGCCCATTTCTGCTGTCTCTGCCATCGGGACACAATCAGGAGGAAGGTCACTTACTATTCGGCAGATTTCCACTTGGTTGGCACGACCTCTCGTGATGAGGATGAACTTGAGGTTCGCTCAACTCCTTACCTACACAGCCAGGGTGTCACCACATGTTCCGGGATAAATCATAGTCGTCGATGAGTAGTTACCCATCACTTCGACCGCTGGTTGTCGATCCGTTCATGATCAGTATGGGTCTACAATCACATCTTGACCGCTGCGACCTTCCTGAAATGGTCAGAGAAGTAATCTTCACCCACCTGGTTGGTCGTGGCCAATCCTTGTGGAACCCCAGAGCCCTGGCCACAGGCTGTTCCAAATGGTGCCGAAAATGAAAATACAAGTACCCGACAGCAACTGGTCAAGAGAGGATGTTAGATGGGAGTGACCGGCCCGATGGACATGCGGTCAGACGTGAAGAGGCATTATATTTTGTCCTCTGACCGCACCGAAGCGGCTGGAGTGAGGCAGATGAACGGAAAGAGTCAAAAAAAAAAAGGCCCCATGAGTCCCAATGAGGTGGACCGGGCGGGTCGCTTTTGGTTGTGACGGTGAGGACCTTGAGCCACTGGTGCCTCCCGTGTCCTGCAATATATTCGATAGACATTGAACTAATCGATTGGGGAGTTTCGATGATATTGTACGGTAAATGATTCAAAAGATCCCACATGTACGGGCAGGAAATCTCAATCTCTCGAGATCTGAACGATTGGTGGAGTCGGGGACTGGCGCCCCCGCGCCGTTGCAATTGACACATAAAACGAGCCTGCAGTGGATAATGTTCCTCCCCTTACGAGAGCAAGCTCTTCCCCTCCGCATCCACTGGCACGTGATCTCAATGTACCATTAACTTACAACCATACTACATCAGGCCCCCGGGCGGGTGAGGTACACACACGAAGTCCATAACACCATATTACATGAAATGAAAAACAGCAACGAAAACCAGGAACAACACAGGATCCGACTCTAAAATGAAAATTCCCTGCAACCTTGGAAGAAAAAACCTACGAAGCGAGTGGAAGTCGACGATGACGAGAGAGCCAATTCGAAACAACGAGGTTTCGACATCGAAGCATCGATATCAGAAACTTCCATTCGAAAACAAAACAAAAAGGTGAATCGGAAAACTCTCGCTAGTTCTCGACCAAGACAACGCTACCGGCCAATGGGAACAAAGGAAATCCAGCGGCCCACACCTCGAAGGCGTTGGTTATCGGTCCCACTTGCTCGACTGCAGGAGTCCCCAACTCCAACTCCTCCATATCCAATGGTTTGAGACAACATTGGTTATCAACCACACGAGGCAACTCTCCGCTCCTCACCAACCCCTGTACCCTCTCCCAAAGCCCTTCAGCACGTCTCTCCCTCTCGTCGTCAGGCATAAACTTGAGAAGCAGCGCCGCGAGATAGATCGCCTTCCATCTCACTCGGTCGAACTCGGCACTGGCGTCGGCCTCGGACCTCCTGGTCACCCCAGAGTCCCTGACAGAAGGGTCCCCGATCGTCCTCTCCATCCGCCCAATCACCTCCCGTACCTGTTCGACGTCCAACTCCACCCTGGGTCTGAGTTTGAGCAGGACAAGAGTTGAATAGATCCGCAAGTCGACGACGTCTTCTTCCACCGTGTTACTCTCAAGATCGCCGCTGGCAGAGAACAGGGTCTCGACAAACGGTCCTGTTTTGACACCGTTCGTGACGGTGGCGACCTGCGCCGATTTGCCGAGGTTGAGGATCATGGCAATCGCATAGGTTGCCATCGGACGAGTGTGATCGGAGTCGAGGGCGGCATTCAAGAGCCTCAGGGCGGTTCGTCGCGCAAACTTTGGCAGCGCACCGCCGGCAATGACATGGCACTGCGCTACGGCAACGAACGCGTCAACAGCGTGGAAGTTCAGCCGTTGGCGATGCGCATCGTCCTGGATGGGCCCAATCACAGAGTCCCAGATGTGGACAATATCTACGAGCATGGTCTTCCTTGACTCGAATGCGTATGGAACGCGGTATATGAGCCAGAACCCGAACGCGACGACATCAGTGGAGGTGACATTGACCACCAACGTATCGATTAACTCTGAGGCAAGCTCGTCAAACTCTATCTCCCGCTCCACCAACGGCCACCTCCTCTCGGGGGGCGAAAGGAGATCCATGCAGTATGTGATCAGAGCCCTCAGTACGGCCTCATCCCCCGACCACGGGGAGTCATAGTCCTCGCAGACCAACGGGAGGAAAGAGACGATCGACGACGCGCTACCGTAGTTGCCTCGAGGAATACATGCGTGCATTCCGTGGATGAGGTTGATGAGAACCTTGTTGTCCAGGACCTTTTCTCCGTTAACGTGCCGCAGAAGCGTGATCCTGATCTCTTTGAGGAACTGATACCGGTCCTGGATCTTTACTTTTTCCCCGCCGCCCCAATCCACGTTCTCGGCGGCATCCACCGGAGACAGCCAGGCAGCCGCGGTCAAAAGCCGTACGCGAATCCCTTCGGAGTGCGGGGTATTAAACTTCTCCCGGAAGGCGTTAATTGTCAGCTGCTGGGCCGCCCAGGCAACGGAAGTGGTCACAGGAATCCCCCCAACGTTGTGATCGTCATCCGAATTTCGATCTACCACTGACTGGAATTTGATGTGCCCGAGCACGAGAACGCAGTCGATGGCAGTGTCGGTCTGTTCTTGGCTAGGGTCCTCGCGGAACGAAGATTCGAGGGTCAGGTTGAGGAACACGGTCACCGACTTGGGGAACTCGTGGGGACGGGATGAGGAGATCAGGGCCAAACTCGAGACCACAGACTTGGACTCGGATGGGTCGAGTGGCATCTGGGAGAGCCACAGGACGGCCTCTTCTTGGACCCTCTGGCTGGTGTCGATCTCATCCAGGGAGTCGTTGAAGGCGTTTGACCACCAAACGCGAATGTGCTTGTATTCTCCTGGAAGGATTGTCCGGGCCTCCATGTACCAGCGATGAAGGGTTTCACCGCCGACGATGGTTTGAGCGAATGGCCACAGGATCGCGCTGATCATGTAGCGGAGGGTGAGGTAGCAGGAGTGTACGAAAACGTCCAGGACCGGCATGACGACCTTTCCGATGGCGACAGAGGTTCGATGGAAGAGTAACGTCGAATAAGGACGGAATGGAATGTCCGTCACGAAGGGCAGGAAGGTCGAGATGAAGTATAAGACGCAGAAAATTCCGCCTATAACTTGATACAGGATCGCCACCCTCTCATCCATTTGCCAGAGGTACACAACAGCACCGATGAAGAACAAGAGGACAGAGGAGTGCAGGAGGGGAGGGAGGAGAGCGACGAGAGCGTGAGCGTTCCATCGCTGGAATGCCATGAAGCGGACTTGTCGCTGACAAGCTCGAAGGAGGCCGACAACCGGGTTCGCACCGCTGTTGTACTCCGTGAGCCACTCTTTACAGATCATTGCACCAAAACTGGCACCAAGACTGGCGGAGAGGCTGGCGAACCAAAGACAGTTGACCGCGATCGCGAAACCGGAGGGCTTAAAGGGGATGGTTGGGTCGGATATGGTTGCCAGGCTTGGGTCACGGCCGTTCAACAGCTGGTGAAGGAGTAAGGCCGACTGTTGTTGGTAATTTGGTTCCAAGTCGTCGAGCGCCCTGATGAGGAAGGTGGTAACGATGGCAGAGAACAAGGCGGCCTGTATGTTGCATCAGTCCGATCGGAATTACAACGATCACCCTCAACCATGAGACTCACGAAAATGAGCAACACGTCCAAATCCGTGTTCCACTTTACCAACCTCTTTTCGTCAAACTCTTGAGAAATTTTATTATAAGTGGGCCAAACGTTCGCATGGATACCGCCAGATATATCTGCGGATTCGTAATGGGGTGGACCGGAGTCCGAACGGGGAGAGGGCATGGTGTCGAACCGATAGGTGTAATCGGCGGTGTTGTGATGGGAGTAATCGCGGCTGGATCCATGGTGGGGCAAAGGGGATGCTGGGAACCCGGCCGCGCCGCCACCAGGAGCAGGCTGTTGGGGTTGTATCGGAGAACGAGGTCCTGGGGTGTATGGGAGCGCCGGGGTGGGCATATGCATAATATTCGGTGGCTGTGACGGAACAGGATCATATTCATCGGGGGCAGAGCTGTAAGTTTCATAGGTGGGACGTCGGGTCGATTGCCGTCTTAGTCCACTACTACCGGGAGGCAAGTAAGGGGAAGACGGTGGGCGGAGAGGCATCGGGGGAGTTTCTTGTGGCGAGGTTTCGGACTGGGGTGACTCGGTTTCGAACGTTTGAGCCGTGGTTGAGCGAAAAGGCTGCTGATTGGTGACCAGACTCAGCGGTCGTGTGCCACCGACAGAACCGCTCGTCGTCGGTGGTAAGGCGTGACCTGAGGTGAGATTTGCCGAGTTCCTATAAGGCAGCATGACGACGGAGACAAGGAGGGTTGTGCAAAACGCAATCCTGCGAGTGGCAGAGAGTATATACAGGACGGCCACGACTGAGACATCCTCCAGGGATTTAAAATATCGACTGCCGGGAAGTTTCCCGTGTCAGGGTTCCAGGGCACAGATTGACGTATAACATTCAGTGCAACATTCGACACGAACAGGGGTATGGCATCGTGAGGCAGAAAGCAACGTTGCTGCAACGCGGCGGCAGTAATCTTCGAGGTCGTGGATGAAAATTATGGAAGGTCATATGCGGGAACCGATCATCGATCACCCGAGCAGCGGTAGCAAACGCTGCAACGATATTACGGGTGTACGGTTATCGAGGGCATCGAATGTAAGTGACCATTGTCACTGCGAGCGGGGAAACACAACATGAAGCTCCAAGTTTCGCCCCAGATATGCCTCACGAGAGTTGCATGCACAATGCACACCGACAGGCGGCCACGTTTCCCTCTTCCATTCCATCAGTTTGCGTACAGTCTGCCGGGAACAGGATATGAGTTGTGTGTACACGCGGACGCTAGGAATCTTTGATCTGAGCAATCCTGCCATCCAACAACTTTAGCGTGGTATCCATTCCCAACAACACTCCCTCATCCGGCCCTCCTCCAGTAACCTCCTTGGTGTGAGCAAAATCGATGAGCTTCACCAAACATGGCGGACCAGGCTTGGTGTTCTCCTCATCTTCCTCTTCCATATCGTCGTCGTCGTCATCCTCGTCTTCTTCTTCTCCCACGTCCTCCTCCTCTGGGAGAGCGATCCCTTGTGTCGCGCGTTCGATATCACCCTCGTAGATGATCAAAAGGCTGCCCCCGACCGTCCTGATATCGAGTTGTGCAAACACGTCCCGGATTGTTGCGACGCGTTTTCTGATCGCCTCGACGACAGGCAGCAACTGTTCCTTGGGCAGCCCCTGGGTCAACTGTTCCGAATAAATCGGGAGGAACTTGGCGATGCCATCTGGCAAATCCGATGATTTGATCGACTTCCCGTATGCCTTGGGCGTGTTGACCGCCTGCCCGGTCGAGGTGTCATAGACCTAGGATTGCATAAAAACAGAAGAATTTAGCAAAAAAAACCCGTCAAACGCCAATCATTGCATGGTGGCCAACCTGGAACCCCGTTAATCGCACGCCGGTTTCGAAAGACGTCGTGTTTTTGGCCGTCTTGATCATTCGTTCTTTCTTCACTTCGCTTGCTTCATCATCGTAAAGCCTCGTTCCGAGTTTGATATCGAGGATGTTCGGCTTCAAGAACCTATGGGACAGGTTCTCCAAAACTAACAAATGTATTGTCGTGATAAGTACGCGGACGAGTTTCCAAACTGAGACACTTATCTTTTCCTCCCCCCGGCGCTGGATGGTCGACCTCCAGCTTTCCATCCTCGAGCTTTCCTTGGTATTTGAGAACTCCGTAGAATTTCGGGATGTATGGCTTCAAAGACGCGAAAACCGAGTTCGAATTCAAGTGTTCATAAAATTCGACTTCGTGAACCAGAGCCGGTTTGTACAACTGGGAGCCGTCTTCTGACGTCGAAACACCCGCGTGTCCACCCACTTGCGAAGCCAGCGGATACTTGTCCTTACCCATTTCTTCGGGAATCCGGAGTGTCGAAAGAGATGAGGTTGAAGAGTGAAAGCGGGATCTGGCTAATCCCGTTGGCCCGCAACGGCATCTGTGTGCCTCAATGCCGGACTGACGCCAAAGCCGGAGCGATTCACATCCGGTCGCGTATGACTGCATAGACACCCTCAGTCGTATGTGCCTCCGTGCCTCCTCTCTCCGCACCATACAAGCATATAACCCAACATGGCCTCAGCGAAAATCGCGACGCTCGTCATCCGAGTAAGGGAGTCCACTTCGCGGTCCGAAAAAAATGGCGAGAGAGGGCGCTGACCTTCCGGAGAGACTCTAGCCAAACCAATTAGCAACCAAATCAAGACTCAAGCCAGAGAGTACGCTCAACCTCTCCTCTCATACAACCGTCCTTGCGCCTGACCCTCGTGCGTTCCTTTCCGGCAGACACCCGACGTTCAGGTCGATATGCGTGAACCTCGCGCAGAGCATGTACAGGACGGAAGTCAAACTTCGTACCAACTTGCTTGGTGAACCAGCAAACCAGCATGTCCGACCACTCTCCGAAGCTAGGTACGTGACCACCCCGCCCGTCTCTCCATTCCCCAGAACCCTTACCACTTCCGCATCCCAGGGCGATCGAGAATGGCGCAAACGCACTTGCAGAAGGCTTCCTATTCGGAGTGGCAGCGATTCTAATCATCGGAGAGACATGGCGTTCCTCCCGAAGTCAGTCCAAACGACGGGACGACGTGGACGATAAGCTTGAAGATCTCTCTACCCGCATCCAAGAGCTCTCTTCAGGGCTAAACCAATCCCTGGTTGGCGTGGAGGGACGGCTTGAATACGAGCGACAAAGGTGCTGCGTCTTTGGCCCGCTCTTTGCTTTTATTGGTCAACTAAACGCTGACACGATCTAGAAACGACGAGTTGGGGAGGATACTTGAACGTGTTGTGGAGATTGGTCTGAGAGGGGGGTGGGCAGAATTCGAAGGAACACCATTGATACTCCCCCGAATCCAGCTTGTTCCCCCAACCGACCACACACCCTCCGTGGACGAAAGTTCACCAACTGATTCATCCCGGAGTACCTCGGATTCACAACCGTGAAGCCAATGATAACCACTCGGGCCCAGGCAGGATCGTATCACAGGAACCTTTATACAGCGACTTTATTTTAGTCTAATGCAAACTTGGGGAGGTCCGCGAATTACAACTCATACATGGTCCATATCCGAGAGGGGGAAAAAAAGAATGAAATGATGGAATGGTCGTGTCGTGTGCGTGGATGCAATGCGAGGAATCAAATTCAGGTATCGGGGACAATGCAAGCAAGAAAACAAACAAAAAAACAAGCCAGCGGCGAAAAGCCTCACATGATCGTGCAGCTTGAGCCGCTGCAAAACTCTTCACACCATCCCCCAACCGTCGCCAATCTACCCTCGCGCTCTTTGTCCTCAAAGGTTTTGATCGTGTCACCGGCCCTCTTCACTTTGATCATGTACTCCTTAGGTTCCTCGCCAGCTTGCGGGATCGGGTACCACCACTTGAGGGTCTGTCCGTAAATCTCCCACTTGCCATCGGAAACCTCGACCTCGATTGAGAGGGGGCAAGGTCCGTCAGTTGGCGAATGCGGAACAGCAACGAGCGTTGTCGAGGAACTATTTGGATCAGGGGGAGGAGGGAAAATCCGGGAGATGTTTGCCTCGCCACCGGGTCCGAGTTCTTCGAGGGAGGAAAGGGATTGATTGTAGGTCGTGGCAACAAGACTAGGGTGTGCGTAATGAACCAACGGGAGGTAGATCTCGGTCGGTTTCCTGGGGTATGTCGGGTCATCGAAATCCCCGCATAACGATGACGAAGGAGAAGAGGAGGCGGAAGAGGAGGAAGACTGGGGATCACTCTCTGGGCGCGTTTTAGGGAGGTCTTCAGGTAAGACAACGACGGTAAGTTTGAATTCGGTGTTGGCGATCGTGAATTGAATGTCCTTGGGTGTTCCAACCGTTGCAATGGGCCACGGCCGAGAGAAAGCCTTGACTGCCCTTGCACCGTCCGTCAGGAAGTCGTACGCGTTCTTCCACGAGTTCCCGCCAGCGTGGAAAACCTTCGCCCCATCACCATCGCCATCGGGACTTGCCAGCGTCCGCAGGGAAATCGACGAGGCCGTGGCAAGCCTTGGTAGCCGCAGCTCCGAGCTCATCGCGCTCGAGCTCTTCAGCAACGCTGCAGAGGACCGGGCGCTCCCAAGGTGGTCGGTTCTCAACGACATCCCTGCGCAAGAGTTCTTCGTATCATCCTGTGACCAAAGACTCAAATCCTCCATATTCCAACCATCGCCCCACATATGGGAACTATCGGGGCAGTAGGTCCACAATGTCCAGTTCAGCGCATTCGGTCCATCGCCTGCATTCATACTGGCATCTAGAGCCTTTTGCTGGCGAGAGTAGTCGCCTTTGTACTTCCCCCCGTTGGTGAAACCGTAAGAACGTTTGCCGTCCATATCGAAGGGGGTGCCGATTTCGCCGATGACAGTAGGGAAGTCACCGATGATCTTCGCGTCAGATTTGAGTACGCCGAGCTGTTCCTGAATCGAGGCCCGGATCGCCTTCTCGCCGACACGTAAAGCCTGGAGGACATGAGAGTATTTGTGACGAAGAACTCCGAGAGCATCGGCGTTGAACCAATTCCAGTGCCTCGAGACGAGGGTGAGGCCGTCGTAGTAATGAGCAGAATAGCAGCACCGGCCCTCGAGATCGTCGCAGTCGATGCGAGGTGGAAGAGAGAAGACGGGAGGTTGGATAAACCAGATACACTCGGGATGGTAAGGTTTAATCCTTTTCTGGAAGGCTTGCCAATGGGGCCGCCACCACTGTTCCACAAAGGGATTCTTCGCCTGTCCGGGCGCAGTGTGGAAGTGATCCGGCTTGAGAACATCACCAGACTCCACATCCCAGACTCCATGCGAGGCCCATATACACGTACCCTGAGTCCAACCAGGATCACGCTTCCAACCCCACTTCTTGTTCACTCCATCCTCGCCCTCGTCCTTTGGCCTAGCCCAGATTTTAGTGCCTTTCGGATCAATGGTAACCATCTTGGTCATCTTCGGTCCAAATGCTCCAAACTCCCAATATTCTACTTCCTGGGCCTGACCCATTCCAAGCCTGAAGCCCTGTGCGGGAGTGGGAGTTGGGCCCTTCTTCAGGGATGCCGTAGATTCCTTTGAGAACTGGTGGAGATCGTCGATCCCACACATACCCTCAAAGGGCTCGTTCATGCTATCCCACCCGATCACGCACTCATCCAGAAGATCACCGGCGTCCCGTATCCGCTCAGCCAATAGGCCAAAGGCTTCGATGAAATGCGACTGTAACCAATCTTGGATATTCCGGCCATCGATGACGCACTTGGGCGCAAAGTCTCGACCAGCGAAGAAGAGGGTAAACATTGTTTGAGAGACCAGTCGATTGTAATTGGTCCCCCAGATCATGGCCGGGATGGAAGCAGGGTCAGGGTCTTCTCGGGTAGGATATTCGGCATGAACGAGTGCGGCTTGTGTAGAAGCGAAAGCTTTGGTGTCGATACCACACGCCGGCAGAGTCCAGTAGGGGGCACCGGACCCTCCTGAGGGTCGAGACCACTAATTAGGGTCGAGCGGTGAGCCAGTGCGGGTGTATGCGTGCGCCTGAAATGCATACCACATCCTGATGTGGGTCCATGTAGACCTTGAAACCATACTCCTTGCACTTCCTCAACACTTCTACCGTGTAGTCCATGAACTTAAAGTCGTACTTTCCACTAGCGGAAATCCCGCATGAGCGGGTGAAGATAAGGAAGGGTGGTGAAATGCACTTACGGTCCCTCATGCTCGAGGGCTTCCCAGGTAACGACATATCTAATCATGTTGAAGCCCCATCCTCGAAGTCGGGCAAGATGTACATCTGCTGAACCGTCTTCGAGATTGAGCGGGCGTCCCACGAAACTCTCTCCACCGTTCTCGGCAATCTCGTCGAGGACGTGTGAGGGTCTGTTGACCGGAGCCTTGTCTGCGCCCGAAAGGTTGACACCCCGCAGAAGGAGGGTTCTTCCGTGATTGTCTACGAAAGAGCCATTCGTTGTGTGGATGTAGTGGTCTGGGGTGGGGTTCCCGGTCGCAGGGGAGATGGAAGGGACGAGGGGCATTTGAGGGAGAAGTGGGGGATTGTGGGGGGAGAGGGAGAGGGAGGTGCGGGTGCTATGGGGATTGACTGCAGTGAGGACCAGGCGCTGATCGAGGGGCAGGGTGGGACGACACTGGTCGAATTTATGCATTCCGAATTACTAAGCAAGTTCTCTAACATTGTACCGCAAAAACCACTCTCGTCCCTGTCTCTACCGTTTCCTCGAGGTACGCCTACTGTCGGCTGGAACACAAATAGGGCAGGCGAAAAGGTCAGAAAAAAACCATCGGCGAGAAACGGGATCGGAGCGACGGACCTTTTGTCTTGGCCTTCTTCGGCGCACCCTTGCCTCTCTTCTTCCTGTCTTCGACATCCTGCAACCTCTGTTGTTCAGCGGCGTCGACGAGCCCCATTTCAGGGAACTGGCGTATGATGGAAGAAAGCGAAAGGGTTGGAGGATAATAATTCATCATGGACGGTCCACGCAGACGCGCCCGAAGGTACTTTGCGCCGGTCCTAACGGATGTGGGGTTGTATGAGGTCTGGAAGACCGTGCAACGCGTTTTGACGAGGGCTGCGAGCCTCGAGGGGGCTACGGACGCCATGTTGCGATATGGGAGCGGAACGTTCCCAACAGAAACGGAGGTTGGTCGGAAAAGACACGTTATCCGAGCGGTGCTTGGAAATTTCAATCGACCACGATCACGGCATCAGAGGTAAAAACTCCATCGAGTTCTCATGCTATGGTTTACGCTCATGTATCCCTTCATAGCCTCACTTCGCACGTTCGTCTCACACAAGCTAAACTGTATTGGTACATCTGGGATCGTACAACTGATTCTGTCGACGAGCTCGATGGAAAAGATCAAGCCTTCGATCCGACGGTAAAGAAGATTTGCAAGACCCTTTCATGCAGAGTGTAGTCGAATGCGTCCTCGACAATGACATCCGTCAAACCTGCAGTAACGAACGCATCTCGCATGACATCCTCGGCCATGCCGTGGACGTGGGCGACGACGTGTGCGACTCCCTTCCGAACCTCCCCGCTATCAGCGCGGAAGTCGCTGACGATGAGTTTTCCTCCTGGCTTTAGGAATCCGGTAAGGGTCTTCGTCATTTTTCCGACGTCTTCGAAATGGTGATACGCCATGTTACACTGTTGACAGTGGGAGTGAAATTCGACTGCGCGCCCTTCCTCTCGGACGGAGGGATACTCACGATGATGACATCGAACTTCTGACCGTCTAATTCACCGCTCTCGCCCTTGAGCTCGACGCAGACTGCCTTCATACCACTAAAGCCCTCCTTACGTCCTGTCTCATTGTACAGGTCAACCATTCCCTGGCTGACATCAACTCCGAGGATGGACTTGGCCTTTGGTATGATTTGCTTGGACACTAATCCTGTAGGCGGTCAGGGTCAGACGCATTCAAAACCTTGGAGGGCCAGAACCAACATACCCCATCCGGCAGCGAAGTCCAACACCTCCGTGGTACCCTTTTCGAATTTGTAGTACTTGAGGATATACGGCGCGGATAACTGGGCAAGCTCGGTCCCAACTTTGATCATCTCCTGGTTTTTGGACTCTTTGTCGAAGTGTTCAGCATTGGCTTTGGCGTAATCGTGCTTGTGTTCCGAGGAGTGGTGGTGAGACATGGCGTTGAGAGAAGTGTTGTTGCGGCTGAGAGTGCTAGTGAAGTCGAGTCGTGTTGTGTAGATATCGAACGCTTCGCGGCCACCTTTTATACTTGCACCCTATCCTTAGATGACTCCTGAAAATCCTACGCGTGAGTACCTCCCCGGTCAACGCAGGCGCCAGCCTGGTCGTGGATTACTCAGTCTCCCAGCTCCAAGCTTGTCAAGAGCCATCAAGGGAATGTTTCGGGTCGGATTCGGCGGATCAAAGGTTCCGATGGAGCCGAACTCCCGCAGCGTACATGGTCACGATGTTTATTGATAGGGGATGGTGATTATAAGCACACAGTACATCTGCAGACGCGTGCTGCTACTAGCAAAGAACCCTGCTGGTCATGATGCAATTTGCATTACGAAGATGTTAGGTGCTTTGTACCCAAGCCTATTGACCGCGTAGTGATCATTGCGGAGGATACCATCGAAGTAGACCTTGTCTCGCAACCAATCTGGCAGGTGTATTCGTGAGTGTTTGAACTGCGGTACGAGCATGGGTTCAGACCCACCGATACGCTTGTAACGATTTGGAACCTGAGCGGGGGTATAGTACACGTTCCATCCAGCAGAGTTATTCTGGTTGTTTGTTGCGGTTCTGCGCAGAGCATCCTGCAACCGTGGCGGGAGTGATGCGAATTCCCCATCTGTCACATAGTTGTCGGTGTATCTGAGGTCCAAGTATGTGAGAATGCTGATCTAATAGATATGCCACACAGAAGACGGGCTTACTCCTTCCAGATGGTCGTGCAAACATCCTGCAAGGTGACACCCCGCTCGTTCTTGACGATCGTGCACCACGGAGAGGATTCACAGATGATCACCAATTCCTGGACACGGGGAAGCGTGGCAGGCTCGTCCTTGGCGGTGAACGGGATATCCCTATCCCTGGCTTCTGGATTGAATCCGGAAGTCGATCCTATATCGCCGCAAAAAAAGTTCGGAGGGCGTTCAGCTTCGATTATGTCGATTTACGGGCGCGACGGCTTACCGGTTTGCAGATGGAAGATGAGATGGAAACCGGGGTTTGAGTTTGTGAGGATGGGGTTGAGCTGGAGCTCGGTTTGGAGGAGGTAGAGTTCGGTGGTAGTTAGGACAGGCCCGTCTGTGGAATCGGGATCGGAAGAATCAGCACATTCGGTCGCTTTCTCGAGAGAAAAAGTATGACTGACAAGAGAAACCGGGTGCCCACTTGCTTCCGGGAGAGTCGAGAGCCATAGGACACACAGAGGGAAGTGAGAGAGGAGGAGTGAGGGTTAGATGGCTTGTTGCAGAAACCAAATATGCGAGAATGTTCTGTTAGATCTGATCTGATAACGCGACGTCAGACTCAAATCGTGTCACTCATCCTCTCTCCAGAACTCTCGTTATCTACCCGAGCTCCGTCTTTCCACCTTCAACACTTTTGATCGCTATGCCGCCACGAGGAGGAAACGCGAAGAAAGAGTCAGGACGAGCCAAAAAGGCCGAGAACGAAGCAAAGAAGAAGGATGCCGCTACTACAGCGAAGGTACGTGTGTCCCTAGCATGGCCGTATGACCAGTATAGAAACATGGATATCTACAGGAACGTCTCGATGCATCCAAGTGGGATCAGGGTGTTAAAAAGGATAAGGGTGTCGACAAGGAGGCCAAGCGCCAGGAGCTGCTCGCCCGTAAGGCGGAATCTTCCCGTCTCCTCGCGGAGGAGGAAGCCAACGCACCACCCAAGAAAACCACTCTCAATAAGGCCAGCAATAAAAAGAAGGACGCCAAGCCCGCAGGTCCTGGCGCCCTTTCTGCTGGAGGCGGACTTGGTGCCGGCAGCGTGAAACAGACCAGCGAGGAACCGCAAGAGCCTATCGAGAGCTTCTCCGCCACCGGTATTGACAATGCCTTGGACTTGTTGGAAGTGGTCAACGCCAAGACGGACAAGGCAAGCGTTGGCCAACAAGCTGCCGGGATTGAAAGGCACCCAGAGGTTAGTGTTGAGGTTGACGTCCGTGGACAGCTTGCTGAGGCTTGTCTGTGATTTCCCCACCCTCACAGCGAAGGTTCAAGGTGAGAACCCATCTAAGAACCACGGCGATCTGCCGCAGTGCGGACATATGCTCATATCTCTCGATTCATCGATTAGGCCGCCTTGGAGGCTTATAAGGAACGGGAGTTACCTCTGCTCCGGGTAGAGGTACTTTTCTGATTCGATACTTTGTCGATGGCTATGTCTCTGGATGTCTGATTACCATCGGTGTCCAGCACCCAGGTTTGCGTTTAAAGCAGTACGAGGAGCTTTTGTTCAAGAAATTCCAGAAAGCTCCAGAGAATCCGTGAGTGAATTTCCCTCGCCAGTCCGGCCTTGCTTTGGTTCGATCACGCAAACGCTGAGACTGGATCTCAAACAGATTCAACCAGACCGTGCTTTCGTACGATGCCACCAAAGAAGAAAAGGTAGATGCACTGAAGGAGAAGAACGTGGCGACAGAGCAACGTCTCAGGGACAGACAATAAAGCTAGTTTGGTCGGACAACGGCCGGGGCACCTCCGAAAGACAGCGCTCCGGAGAAGCGGTGAGCCGTGGCGGTTGCGGGGACACGTCAGGCGACTGCGAAAGGACAGCCGGAGGAGAATGAGGTGCAACTGGGCACGGCGGAAAGCGGTGTAGTGGTTTGTGGATCTTCTGTCAGAACGTCGAAACCGTGTGGTCGTGACCGGGGCTCCCACGATTGGCCTGTGTAATGAAAATTGGTGTTGTCTATAAAAGGGCTGATCGTCCGACTCCAGTTACACCACCCTCTCTCTATCTGCTAGCTCTACCACCTCCAGACGTTTTGACCGACGATGCCGCAGACATTGAACTACGGAGACTTCGCTGTCGACTTCCACGTCAGCGCGTTTCCTTCTGGGCAACATGCCCACCAGACGAAACCCTCGTCACCGATGACAAACACTTTGATCGTCACCGGAATATCTCGCTCTTTCTTCCAAAATCCTACCATGGTTTCTATTCTCGAGCGACACTTCCAGCTGTTTGGAAGTGTGCACTCGTGGGTTCTGCTACCAAGCTTTGGCAGGATAATGGTTGTCTACTACAATGACGAAGATGCCGAGCGGGCGAGGCTGGACTTCGATGCCACCGCTCTGAGACATACACACGACCGGTACGCACTTACTGATTCTTGTCCGCCCAGCCCGCATGCTGATTGATTATGGTTGTAGGCCGGAGTGCATCGGGTCGCTGAAGGTGTATCGTGCGGACCGGACAGCGATCGAGAGAGATCCGTCGGAACAGTTTCTCCAACCACCCCAACATGAAAAGAACTTCCTCATCTCCCCTCCAGGATCTCCCCCCATCGGATGGGAACAAATCAGGGAAGATCCCCCCAACGCAACTCCCCTCGCCGAGGACCTGATTCACGCGCTGCGGAAGTTGGAGGTCGATGCGCAGTTCACGAGGACGAAGGTTGAGGGTCAGAGGGGTGTTGAGATGTTGCTTGCGCCGGAAGATAGTACGGACGGGATCAGCGTGTACGTCGAGGACTGCGACATTGCTGAGGACGAGGACGAGATTACGATCGATATCGAGGATACTGGGGAGGGTTGGGCGTACGGGGAATACTCCCAGTATCGCATGTCAGCTCCCAAGTTTGTACCCACCGCCCTTCCACCCCCGCTGGCGTCTTAGGTTAGACTGCTTTTTGCTTTTTGCATCTTTCTTCATCGCTCATCCTCGAACATTATACTACAGTAGCGCGTATGTTTTAGTTTCTGTAGTATCATGTGATCACTTTATAAAATTGTACTTACACGCCTTTTTCCCACCTCTGTTGACTTGAAGCATTAACTTGCTTTCATCGCCGACGAGCACCCTCCTCAAATGGCCTCCCAACCCTCTCAGCAGTATGCGTGTCCGTCTGAACCTTCGTCTATACCCGTGCTCTAGTCCCAGCTCACAATTCCCGTGCAGTCCGCGCTCAGAAAACCCTCGGTCTGACCGGCGGTTCGCCATCGTACACACCGCTCGAAGGCATCCAAGCCCCGGACGTCCCCGCTCGAACGTACAAGCACAGCGACGACGGAAGGCTCTACGCATACGCCCTCCCCACTTGGTCCGTACCGCGGCGTCAAGATACTCCGATTTGTCTGACCCTCATGCTTTCTCCTCTTTTCTTCTTCCGCCTTGACACAGCGTCCGGATATACTTGGCAGAGGGCGCACAGCGGCTCCGCCAACTCGATTTGCCGAATATAATAGAAATCGGCTTTTCTCCCAGAGGGACTTACCTGTCTACTTGGGAGAGACCTGGTGAGTGGTCTCGACTCGATGGCGCCCCTCCTCCATCGAATTTTTCCTTGTTGTATCGTTTGCTGATCGGTCGTCGTCCCTCATTTCACAATTCATCGGTTCGGTTGGTCTTTTTTCGGATCTGTTCGGTTCGCGTGCGCAGTCAAGCTGGAGGATGGCGCTCAGCACAAAAATCATCGAGTCTTCAGCGTTTCCACGGGTGAAGAGCTCATCGCTTTCAGTCAAAAGGCCCAGGAGGGTTGGGACCTTCAATATACGATATCCGAATCGCACGCCATCAGGCTGGTCGGCGCAGACATCCAAGTATACCGGCCCGCAGAGTGGTCCGAGAGAATCGTTGATAAACTCAAAGTCGAAGGTGCTACCTCAGTTGTCCTCAGCCCTGGGTTGAATCCTTCTGTAGCAGTCTTCGTTGGTGAGAAAAAGGTAAGTCGATACTTGTTCACCACATCTGCTTGGGTCGCTTACGCCCTCGGTTTCATGACTCCGTAGGGTCAGCCCGCAAGCATAAAGATCTACAGCCTCCTGACACTCTCAGCACCACCCACGTGTCAGAAGTCGATCTTCAAAGCAGACCGCGCACAGATCAAATGGAACACTCTCGGCACACAGGTCTTGGTGCTCACTCAGACGGAAGTCGACAATTCCGGAAAGAGCTATTATGGCGAGACTGGCGGATTTTTCCTCCTCAGTGCTGCCGGCAATTTCGACCTTCGTTTAACCCTCGACAAGGAGGGTGGCATCCATGACTTCAACTGGAGTCCCAACTCTAAGGAGTTTGGGGTTATCTATGGATGTAAGTCCTCTTGCCTTGAGTCCCGTTTCGACACCAGTCGCTGAAGTGAGAGGGCGACAGTCATGCCGGCGAAGGCCGCCTTGTTCGATCAGCGAGGGCGCCTCGTCCACGACTTTGGGAATAACTTCTACAACTTCGTTTCGTTCAATTCTCACGGTCGGTTGGTCGCGTTGGGCGGCTTCGGAAACCTGAGAGGAACCCTTGACATATTTGATCGGAGATCTCTCGCCAAGGTCGCCACCATTGATGCAGCGAATGCATCCTTCTGTCAGTGGTCGCCGGATGGACGATTCATCCTCACCGCTACGCTCTCCCCCCGGCTTCGCGTGGACAATGGCATCAAGATCTGGCACTGTGCAGGTAGCTTGATGCACATTGAATCAATCGACGAGCTCTACCAGGCTTCTTGGCGACCGATACCCGCTGACCAGGTACCTCAGTTCGGTCAGGCGATACCTCCGGCCCCAGCACCGCACCCGAGCGTCTTGGAGTTGACGACGACGACAAAGGTTGTGACACCCGTAAAGGCCCCATACCGACCTCCGGGTGCGAGGGGTCTGGAGGCGTCCTTGGCTTACCGCCGGGAGGATAGCGGTGGCAGCGGTCAGAACACTCCCACGAGACACCACAGTCCCGGACCGACGACGAACGGAAGGCGATACGTCCCCGGAGCGCCGAAGAGCCCCTCACCGAAACCAGATGGAGTCGGAGGTCCCGGAAAGAAGAAGCACAAGCATAAGGGGGACAAAGGGCCACTCAATCCTGGGCCGCAGCAACAATTTGAGCAGAACGGCCGGAGGTCGGTGGATGTTAACGGTGGAGGAAGGCATCCCCCACCACCCGCTCCGCAGGAACAACCAGCTGATGCTGTTGATCCGGCTCCGGACGCGAACGCTAAAAAGGTTCGGAACCTCAACAAGAAGGTTAGTCCTACTCACCGCCGTGTGTGCGCCGGTCGTTGACCCCGTCGTCTGCACAAACAGCTAAAGGCGATTGAAGAGCTCAAAGAGAAGGCGAAGAGGGGGGAGAGGTTAGAGGCGACACAAGTTAAGAAGATTGACACGGAAGCAGAGATCAGGAAAGAGTTGGGCGAGCTTTCTATTTCTTGATTGGGCTTGGGCGCGGTCCCTCAGGTTCGGGTAGCAGTTCCCCCGCACCGTGTCCCCTTGCAACTTGTTATGTTTGTCCACTCTCCTATTGGATATCTGGCAGGTAATCTATTTGCTTTTCATGTTGGTTCGTGCAGCCTTCGCAATCATGTGTTGTTTTCGTGAACATCGACCCCCTCACGTCACACCCAGGACTCGACATCGGTCGAGAAACACAGCGACCGTTCAAGAAGAGGTAGTATTACACTGGCGCAAATGATTGTGAGACTGCTGCGCTTGGTTTCGACTTCGTGGTTGCCCGTTCAAGCACCCTTCCCGTACACGGCCTCCTTACCAGCCTTGAATGCTTCCTCGTTACCGGCGACGCTTCCATAAGCCATCTTCATAGCACCGGTCAACATGTTCGATGTGGCGTTGCCAAGTTCTATGGCGGTCTTCACCATTTCTGATTTGGAAGAGCCTGTGCTACTTGAAGTTGTTCCGACATCTTCCCATTGATCTCGTTCTGCACAAAAACGAGGCTCGTAAAAATAATTGAGGAAGTGGGAACGAGGGTGGTGTACTGACGTGATGTGTTCTCTTTCAGTGGTTCGATGTGCGTCGACTCGATAATCCCCGGTCGCGCTTCGATCACTCCGGCGGTGTTTTTGAAGTTCTTTGTGGCTTGGATGTGACCTTGGGAATTTAGTCCTGCACCAGCCGCCAGCTCTTCCGTGGTTGGGTCTTCGACCTATAGATCCCACGTTCGAAGGTTAACATCGCTAAGGAGATCTAAGAGACGGAGTGATTGTACGGATGT
>Ga0307517_10002129_pt1 | contig 32187 bp, 32 predicted proteins | sample 23_EM_MG_FD_194515 | JGI IMG/M metagenome (GOLD analysis project Ga0307517, IMG submission 194515) | Populus trichocarpa ectomycorrhiza microbial communities from riparian zone in the Pacific Northwest, United States - 23_EM | ecosystem: Host-associated > Plants > Roots > Unclassified | place... | reverse complement strand
TGAAAGTGTCTTTGTTTTATATTTTTATTGATTAGAAGGGCTAGCGTTGTGATTTTTAAAAATTGTGGTATCGGGGATAAAAGTACCATGTTTCACTCATATTTCATGGTATATGAAAGGTTTTCCCAATTATTCCTGCCCACGATGGTGGGAAGATGCCGAGAGGGGGGAGATCGTCACCCCGGTTAGCACCATGGTTGAAATTCATTTTTCACAAGCAAGCCACAACTGAAAATCCCAATCTCTTAAATCCTGTGGCTTCTATGATATGACAAATAGTGGTGTTTTTAGTGGTTATGGGTTGGTGAATGGTTCACAGTGCGAAAAGGGGCAACGAGCCCACTCGACTCGAGCCCCGGTAGATACCGGTATGCCAGAGAATTGGCACCTAGCACCAGTGCTCATGTCAGGGCTTGGACTTTCCGCCTGTTTTTTGTTTGCACAGCTTGACCCTAACCCCCTGTACCGCACGATCGTACGTGCAGAGCTCTCTATATCAGGTATGATATTATGATAGACTTTAGCAAAAAATGCGACCGATCATCGAGGTTTTTAACACGAGTATGGCATGATCTCAGGGACCAAATCGTTTTCGTTCCCCCACAAGCCCGACCTTGTACTGTAGTCTCGCTATCACCTCGGTCTTTAGCCAGTTTACCAGCGCCACTATTTCTTCTGTCCCGTTCCTCCGCCGATTGCGAGAGTTCACCTCTCCGCAGATCCCCCACAGCACCGGAAAACTATTACCATAATTCTTACGAATTGGATAAGCTATTCTTGCTGATCTAAGACGTTGGTCGGCAGAAGCGGTACCGAGAGCCTTGATTCATGACCAGATTTTTGAGTTCCACCGAGGATCGTTTCCCGATTCCTTCATCAACCCTACAAGTCGAATACGACATCACCCTCACCCTGGAAATACCCGCAATGCCTGATCTCTAGTTCCCCTCCGGCGCCCTACATGTGGGGGTGGGCCCACTGGCCGGGCTGCGGAGTTGTGGGGGGGAGGGAGGGGGGGGAGGGGGGGCGCGGTTCCACATCACACCCTATCACTCGTCAAACCCCCCATTAGGCTCCGCTATAGAACCAACAGCTATAGTACTATACCTGAACCTCTGATGACAACTCAATGGAGGGAGAGGCTACCGTACAACTCGGGCGCGTTCCTCGGGTGTGATTTTCGGCAGCGTTTTTTCTTCCGATAATAGTCTGCTATTTTTAATTCGATTTCCCTTCCATTATCGATGCGATAACCCTTGCTCCGGAGCCTGCAATTTCATGGCCCAGGAAGGCAGGGGAATAAACCACTCTTTTTTTCCCCTAGCTAAAGGAATTTACAGCCGGTCTTGTTGGATAATCGGTCGAGTATCATAAAGTGTGGCATGATAGCGGCTCTTTCTTAACTAGTGAAGCCCGCCCTCTGGTGTTTTTATTTTATCGCGGGTTATCTTTTTGGGTGATAAGGAGTCCTTTGGCTCGGACCCTGAATTCTTGGTTTTGGATCTTGGTTAAGTGGTCGTGTGAACTGCTAGTTGCTGTTGGTAGTCGAGTAATGGTGGTGGTGGTGGTGGTGGTGGTGGTGGTGGTGGGAGTAGGGGAACCTCGGTTGCCCTGGGCAGGTATCATACCTGGTGGATCTCTCTCTGAACTTCATTTCCGGTATCGGCGATGACACTTAACCGATTTTCGTGGAGCCCGAGCAGACCCACAAGGAAAACCGGGAGAGACAGAGCAGCTCCTGTCACTCGGAGCAGGCTCTTTATTGGTCGCATCTCCGCCAACTTGCCGTGTTAACTTGGGTAAGGAAAATATCTCTCAAGAGGTCTGACTTTCCTATTTTGACGAGGACCGGAGAAGACACTAGTGAAACAAAACGACCTGTTACCTAAAGGGGAAACTTCGACGTCCTGAGACATATTTCTCTTACTTAAGTTAATACGGTACTCGAGTGAGTTTGTAAGTTGGATGCGGGTTGCTCGGCTACAGTGCACTCGAGTACGAGGCGGTGGGGCTACCCACTATCATCATAACAAATGGAGGAGACAGACGGTTGTGAGCTTTTTTCTGCCGATAGGGGTCGACCTGTCAAAATTGCCGCCATCCTTGGAACCTTGAGATTCTCGTGGCGAGCGTCATTAGGGATTAACAAGTGGTTTCAGGTGGGTCACCGCACTGCTAAAGACGTTGTAACTGCGCATGTTGCGACTTTTGGTCTATCGCGATCCCCTCGAACGTGTGCACGTGCGCGAGCGCAACGATAACGCGCTCGTTGGGCTCTTGGCCTGTCAAAAACGAGCACAGAATCAATCAATCATTCGCGAGCAATCTGAAAGTTGGTGGTATCCATGGATGTCGGGGAATCGGGAAGGCAATTGAATAAAGTTGGTGAACAGACAGTGGATAGGGCTAGGGATGGTAGCCACATTGTTTACGGGTAACGGCCCATATTACGGGACAGGAAAAGAAAAGAAAAGAAAAGGAACCCCCAAAATTCGGTGAAAGGGCACGGAAAGGGTAAAGCGGGAACACGTGTTGACTTCCCGTCATTATTTTTTCCTCTTTTCTGACCTTGATAAATAGTGAGAGTTCAATCAATCTCTTTTTATTTCGGTACAAGTGGTGGGGCACGGTGCTGGATGGGGTTACCTGTTCGACTCAACGGCAATTATGCCAGAAGGGGAAAACGCTAATTATTTAGGCCTGTCCGTGGGTATGGGGGTAATAGTAGTACTACTAGTGTTCCCTCGAGCAAAATTTAAGAGTAAGAATAAGAGAGGTCCCTCCCCCTCCGCTTGACTTGTAGGGGGTTTAGCCCGCATGTGTGGAGAAAGTGGCTGCCCGAGAACATCCCTCCTTCCTTCACAAACAGAGGTTAAAGGAACGACGATCGCGGCAACAAAAGGGTACTGGTACTAACTATCGGTTTGCGGTAAGGTGGTGATGGTGGGGCAATGAGTGCTCGCACTTGAACGGAATTTTCCCCAGAAATCTCCCCTTTGCATTGCACTAAAGGGGGGCATATACAACCCCTGACGTCCTGCGCTGGTCCCCGGCGGGGCCAAGGTTCCAAAAAGGAGTGGGAATGCAGAAGGTGTGGGGTTAAGGGATTTGCCCCCCCCTAGTTTGCCAGACTGGATATTCCTTGCTCCTCTCCCCTGCCCTGTCCTCTGCTTCGGTTGGGCTAGGTGCTTGGCCGGTCTTTCCAGTTGGAATTCTCAAGATTTCAGATTCTTGGAGATCCAGAATTCAAAACCCAATGTTGCATTGCTGGGCATGAGTAATTATTAGAAATACCATGGAATCTAGATGAGTGGGTCCTGTTGACTGTTTATTTTGCTATGATACCCAAAAACCAGATGAACGGGACCATAAAAAAAAGAAGGATAAAGTCTTGGGGCCTTTACGCTAGGGATTGCTCTCTCTCTCTCTCGGCGCAATTTCCATACATGTCCATCTGAAAGGTAACACAACTCCTGTCAGAAGACCCACAGTAGATCTCGCCTAGCTGCGAGTATCCCTTAAGGAATACCTGAACACGGGGATCAACACTTTGTATGGCGGATTGTGCGTGCAGATGCGAGGGCCCACACTAAATTCAAGCTCTAATGTTTAAATACTTCATGGGGGATACTTTCAATATAATACCACCCCCTTACAGTGACTTTAGATACGGACCCTCCATAGCAGAAGAGAGGACACAAACCGCAAATATTGAAAGAGGGGAAAAGGTACTTGCCGTGCAAGCTGTTTACTCAAGGCTGTGTACAGCTAGGATAAATATGTGATATTGAATCAAGGCTGACCTGTACTCGAGTACTCCAAGCAGCGACCATATACCCCAGTACAAGTTTAACACACCGGCACATATATTGCATGTCCAAGTATTGCATGGATTGCGAGAGAGAAGCGGGGGAAAGTTAACAATATAAATAATTATCTCGGTACATACAAACCTTCATGAAACAAGTTGCCAAACAAATTGTGCTGTCATCCATTCATGCAGGGTCCTCAATGGAACTGCTGGGCCCTGGAACCTCACTCGCGTCGTCGTCGTCGCACTGCGACACCACCTGGTGATAATTTGGTAATCATTGAGTGTGGATCTGTTTTTAATTAGATATTTTCTGCTGGGGGGTATGCGTATCAACCCAGGGGATTAAGATAAAAATAACACGGAGTTTTTCTTTCTTTTCTTCTTCTTCTTCTTCTCTCCTTTCTTCCCTGCTGTGTACCGTAGGTAGCTCTCGAAACTGATAGATCCCGCTGCTGTTGTTGCGAACTGGTTGCCCAAGGCAAGGAATCTGCTGAATCATCTCAATACGAGTAAGAATCGTCTCACACCCTTGGAGTATCAGATAGGACAACGCCAGGTGAGGGGCAGCGCATAAAGAGCTTCCTTATCTCAAACAGGACCCTAGAATAAAGCTTGTTTGCATCTTTCTCATGGGAACCTAGCCGGACTGATACGTGCGCTGGTTCAGGATATGTAGTCACTATAAATCACTCGCGAACCTTGCAGGTATCATGTACTCGTATGGATGTCGCACAGTGCAGCTAGCGATGGATTCCGATGATATCATGCTAACCTCTTGAAACCCACGGGGTTGGTCCGCGGAAGTAGAGCATGGTTCTATAAGTACGGGTATTTGGAAAACCCATAAATCTCCAGGGAAATCAGGGGGCCTATCTTCCAATTGTTATGGACAACCCCCTATCACCACGAGACGATCCGACACGATAACCAACGACCCAATCAACCAACACGACCCGGATCCACCCCCCCACCCCCCCCCCCATCACCAAGAAGTGCTCCGAGCACAACATACTGGTACCACGAGGGGATGCCGTATTCCAGAGGTTTGATACCGGACGAGTGGCGAGCTGGGCTCGGAAACTCTGTTCGTGCCTAGGTATTGTGTGTGTGCTCGGGCCGCTTACATGTGAAACGTGGGTCTAACGGCGCGGGTTCCCTTTGCTGTGCGGCAAGTGCTTGGGGAGTTTGGGTTCACAAAGAGTCCTGGGGTTCCACGATAGATGGCAGTTCGGTACGGTACAGTGTTTGTGCGCGCGCGCGCAGGGGTGAAGTACCGGTATTGGGAAAAAAAACTGTGCCTTATTAATAGCGTGTGTGTGTATAATTGCTTTATGTGGTGGACCAGGAATGGGTTGGGTACTTCCGAAGACTTCTCTAATTCACCCTTAGTAGGTGGACTTCTGGCAGGGGTGTGGTACTCGAGTATTGGCACTTACAGGGGGGTTTTGTGTGGGAGTTAAGCAGTGGGGGGGGGGATCACGCAAACATCGCAGAGAGAGTATCAGCTATTACCAGATATGCTTGAGTGTGTAGGATCCGGATTAAAGGCTCTGGGAAATACCAAAATCGATTCCCATTCTCTCGGTAAAGCAATTGCGCTCAGGCAACAGGTTGTCCCGATACTTTGCCCTTGCCCCGAGCACAGTGATCAGAAATTGGTCCCTGTGCGACTACCGGTATCTAGAGTAAGGGACGAGTGGTGATGGTGGGGGTAGTGGTGGTGGTTCGTGGAGATTGATACTCCAGTACCGGTAGTAGTGGTGGGGGTGGGCGTTGGTCATTCGTGTCACTCATTTGTTGGGGGTAGGGTGCGGTATGTGGTAGGGTGGCTTTTTTCAAAGTCGAGGTAAGGAGCTACCGTATGGGTACTTGCCGGCTCGAAAAGTATCCGGAGATCTTGGCATTTCCTAGGCCAAAATAGTGCCAAGATTTCCGGATACTTTTGGAATGGTCAAGTGCTCGCTGGCGCGATTATTGGACGCTTTATGATTGGTGCTGTTGTTTTTGAGCTTCCCCTGCGTTGGATCGCCAGATGCCTTGAGTTTATTCTTTATCCTAAGAATTCGCTCAAGGATAGTTGAAGTAGGGGTCTGTTGAATAGCCTACCCTTGCATACCGAGAAATCCTTGGGCTTTAGCTTCTTGAACCCAATTAAAGAAGTTGTGTAAGAAAATTGAGTATCATATGATAGCATTTCTTAAAATCACACTTTATCACTCGATAATCAGACTTTGTGCTCTAGTGTGAAGTCAATTTTTAAGAGCTAGGGTGCCGTGGCAGGCTGATCGGAATGAGGTAAATACACCTATGTAGATATGGGCTGCAGAGTATTCTGAGTGCAATTGAGGGTTTATGGCCTACAATACGAACTAAAATTACCTAGGCACTTGTGGAAGTCTTTTGTAAAATATCTGATTAGCGCCTGCATACTGCTAGATTAAACTTTGTCTTGGGGCTGGTAGGTCTCTCGGGCGCTTTGAGGCCTCATGATCTAGGACTTTGATAGTCGCCACAGCAAACCCAAACAGATTAGTATCGAGTGCTATTGGGACAGGACCCCAGGGCCCCTCCTAAGTCAGGCGGGAAAAACTCTCGGTTTGTTATCATAGACACGGTAGCCTTGGCACGGGGGGGGGGGGGGCGAAGTTCGTCCCTTAGTATTCTCGTGGTTTCGGGCTCCGGTGTTTCTTGAGAGTTTAAAGGATATAGCCCCCGTCTGGCCCCAACTCGGCACCTCTATCATCAGCCATTTATTGGATTCTCAATTGGATTATTAGTTCCCCCGCGGCTTAGTTGAGGTTTCATTGATTTATTCTGGAGTTGTCCATTTATCATAATATAGCTGGAAGGAATAAAACATTTCAGTGATATGAAACGATCGTTGTCAACCTGTAGGTAATTTGTGCATGCTTACCAAGCTCTCCAAGAGGTGCATGCGGTTTGGTCTCTCTTAGATAATTTCCTACAGGAATTGGGTAATGATAGGAGTAGTGGCACTTTGGTCGCTTTGAACATACCCCATCACTCGTCTTCGATTATACATTATTATGTTGTCGGTGGTGGCTTTTCTGGAGAATGGAATCACTATTGAGATGGTTGGTATTGGTATGGGAATGACGATGTGAATGACTCTCATGTCTGGAATGGCAGAATGGCAGGTATCTCTGGAACGAAGGCTGGCATGGGAGCAAGTATGGAATGTTGGAATGCTGCATATCTGGAGGCTGCGCTGGACTAGGAAACTTGTATATATTGACCGCTGTTGTTGTTATGATTGGCGACAGCAATACAAGACGCTACAAGGGTTGACTTCGGATTTCATATTATACCAGGGTTTGGTTTTGGGGGGTTGGGGAGTCTGACCAATGTAGTCGGGGATATTTCTATATTATAATAGCCAGTGGTGTCTCTGATTAGCTAGAGAGGCATAAAACGATATCGAATAAGCTTGTGAGCTTAGATCCATGCGGAGTCTGATTTGTGGGCTAGTGAGACTCGGAGGGATAGTGACTTGAAAGTCGGAGGTGTTTCCCCGAACCGGAATACCATGATCCATAAATATTGTATCGTGCTGCCGTACCCCGCTGTTATACACTTTTCAATATGCTGGTACTGGTGCCTAAAGACCTTTGGCTATATAGTATTTAACTAGAGGGGAATAAATCAAAATCCGTCTACCTGCGATGTGGGTATGATATCTGTTCCTGTAGCAATAAAGAACCCAGTTAGCCCTACTGGCAGTCAAGATATCAAGAGCCAATTACCCCCCCCGCGGGCGGGCAGCAGCCCAGGAGCCTAATTTCCCTATGAGCTATTGCTAGGCAATCTGTTGGTAGGGCAGGAGAACTAAGAAAGCATGCGCTATGAGAGCTGGAAGATTGAACCCCTTATGCTCTCAAATAGGACTATAGGGCAAATCTGATCTGCTACCAGGTGTTATTATAGAACCCAACTCTAGGCCATAGGCCTAGTGCAGATGGAGATACATCTCTTCTCTCGGTACTGACTTCTTTGTTGAAATTTCTCTAGATACAGGAAGAGCGTCGGAATAGCAAGCTATTATTAATATTTTGATTCTCTTTCACAAAGCTATGTTCTTTGTTAGCACCCGTTGCCGGCTCCTCCTTATTGGGGGGAGAGCTTCTAATAGCAATTAGGTGCTGTTGAAGTTGAAGCGTCACTGGTGGGTAACATAGGCTGCTACATCAATGTATTCTGCTCCCTCAGATGGATAGTGTTATATACATTAACAGACATAAGCCTTCTGTGAGTCATGGAGCTTGGTTGAGAATATTTCTGCTACGGTGCCTCCTGTTGTCCTTGGTACCGCTTCTCTTTTCTAATTATCACTCGGTACAGGATTGGTTCCGTCCAATGATTAGAGGTTTTTCTTATAATCCAGTGCAGCCTACCTTGTAATGCTCCTAGCGCACCCCCTGCCTGCCAGGTGTTTTCTTTCCTCTAGATGAGAAGACCGGAGAGGCCAATTTTTCTGGGGGAGTGCCAGGACGTCGCGGGTGGCAGTCTGACAGCACGTGATACTATAGGTGAAGAGACTCACTCTAAAGAGCAACCTGCCTCGGGATTTTGGCTATCCTATGTGAGATCTTGCTTACCGGAAAAGATAATTTAGGCAACTTTGGCTGCCTCTGCTCCCGGAGAGTAATATCTGCTCTTCACTTAAATTCAGGCAATTCGCTGGACCTGACCCACGGCTATACAGGAGTCGAAGCTGGATATGATTAGCAGATTAAAGGTTGACATGTAATTTTATTTCCTTGAGTTATTTTGATTTTTTCTTAGAAAAGGGTTCAGAGAAACGCCTACACGCTCGAGAGATGCTTAACTGGTTTCCTGGTTCGTAGAAAGAGCTACTTTCGAGGTCTTAATGCGTATCCTACTTACTTGTATACATACGGTTGCTTTCATGGGTTGTTTCAAGTGGTAGACATCAATAGCAAACATCCCTATATAAATACTTTGGAATTCCTGCAGCTAATTTTTATAATTCATAAATGTTTGCTCAGAGCCAAGGGCCATTAGGGTGGGAATTTCGTATGGAGCTTTTGTGCTCGTATTCGTAGAAGCTCTCAGGACGCATTGGGTGGAATGAGTTTTGGGGATTATAGAGGCACTGAGTGTCCAAATTTTGTGGGGTATGGTTTTATGATTATGCTCCAAAGAGGTGAGAAAAAATACCGCGGAGCCACTAAGGCTTCGCATGCGATGGGTACTAAATTATTGGGTGTAGGAGAATTGGGAAATAGAGGTATGGGGAAGATAGAGGAAGCCGCCCCGAGGTAACTTCAAGCCCAACCTATCGGAACTCGTTGGGAAAGGGGAGGGAGTAAGTGGAAAGGACCAGGTTTCAGAATGTTATCACATACTGTATAGCACGGACCAAGCTAGAACCGGGATGACTGTTGTTATTCTACATGCTCTAAATTGGCTGCTTTAGGAGGGTGAGAACTCATGAACTGAATTAAAAATAGAAAGCAGGCTATCGTAGCCACAAGAACCTCCAGGCGGTAGCTCGAGTTGCGCTTTCTCATAAGATAACGGCTTCTCGTCCCGGCCTAACAAACAAGCAAGGTGGCATCAGATGAAAGGGTAGCTATCGCGGTACCAGCAATAGAGTCAGCGAATCTCACTTACCGCTCACTAACCGCACCCGATCTGTCTTGAAAATACTCATCCAGTCAAGAGGTACGCTAAATTTGAGAGGGAAGACAGGGATATTTCGGGAACCGTTCAGGGATATCCCGCCTTTGGTCAAAGCCCTCCTGCATTTGGAAACTTCTTGCTTAGGACGAGCACTCTAGGGGCGGAAGCAACCTCATGCCATAACCACACAATATCACTCGGAATATCTCAGGGGTGGTCGGCGGGTTGGGTGGGGCGGGGTTGGGATCGAGGTTATTTTTGGTTGGCTGATATTGCTATTGGTTGAGCTTCGTGAAACCCCTTCCCGATCGGAACGTGGTTCTATTGGCCTGCTTGTTGCGGGGGGCAGTTGAGTCTTAGGTGTTTAGCTCGCTGGAAAGGGTTGGCAGTGTTTTAAGGATTGGGCTGCTTGCACCTTTCCCTGTGGAATTTCCTGTGTGGGCTCACTGTGGGGAAGTCTTTGGATCTGGATGCTGACCTCTTTTGCCAGTGGTAGCCAGAATCTTGGGTTAGAGTAAATGGCCCAGCAAGGAGGAATGTTCTGATACAAACATCTCTTGTACAGCCAAGCGGCCATATATTATGGTGTGTGTACAGTGTATTGAATTTTTTTTCATACGGTACATGCACCGGGCCGATCAAATGAGGCAAACCAGACGTTATATTTGGCACTATTGTCATTCCCTGTGGCTCTGGTTTTCACATTCATTGTCCTTCTTTCCATCACTCGTACCGACCGGTTCCTTGTTAATCTAGTGCTTTGGTATTTGTTTTTTTTTGGGAATGCTAGATGAAAGTTGTTGGCTAATAGACTCGGAATCTTAATATTCTGGCTTTCTAGTCGTGAACTATGTCTGGACTACTGTCCAATTTTCCTTCTGAGCCATATCGCGACATTAGGTACTACTGAGGAACGAGAGAGAGTTAAATATTTCTTGTCATTATTCCCTAGCTAAACGTAATCACTTTCAGAATTGATAAATAGAAAAGAAAAACAAAGGCATGTTGTTTTGGGCAAAATTTGATCCTTGAAGGATGCCCTGACTTCATCACAGGATGGTTTTAAACAACCAATAGGTGGTAGGGCGCAGTGGATCTAATCCTTCGTTTGACGAACGATGCAAACACTTTTATTGATACGAATAAAGATGACGAACAAAAGATATAAGAGAAGAATCAAAGAATAATGAGATCGTATGCAATAACGAATGACTTTCAAGTTGACGAGACAAGAGATAACCGTAGGACTGTGAGCGAAAATTCGATGATCAACTGATAATGAACAAACAAAGGGAAGAACAGGCTATCTTATATCCTCCTCAAGTGAAAACCTTCCTCCCCGCACACTTCCAGAGCGTGCCAGATTTCTCTCCCACTTTCCGTCCCTACGTCGTCCTTCTTTTGCGTTGTGCCGATTCGTATCCGAGGTAGAAGTATCGTGCCCGAGGGTAGTATTATGCCACCTGCCGAGGGTAGTGTCAGTCACCGAGGGTGAGGATGGATGTTTGGCTCTTGCTGGTGTTTGTGTTTCATCGTTGGTGAATCAGTGTTTGGTGATGTCGCACCAGGTATGCAGGGTCAGGGTGTTCGGTGGTAAGAAGCTAATAGTGGTGGAACACTGGTGAAGCTACCGTTCGTTTTAGGCTTATAGCTGATCGTAGCTGCATTTCCCATCCAGTGGGAATATATGGTGAGCAGCCTAAAGGGGTTAATTTCCAACAGATGGCTCACTCAGAAAACAAGACATATTTCCAATGACTGTTGCCTGACATAAGCATAATCCCATCGTGATGACCTGGGTTATTTCTAAGGTATCATACAAGGAAATATTTTTTTCAACTGTCTAGTTCCTTAAGAGCTTGTGAAGTTGTAGTATGCTATAACTTAGGTGATTTCTAGAGATTTTCATTCCTCAAGGTAGTCCAAACTCTGGTGGAGGCTGCCGAAACGACTCCCCATCCTAGAAGATGTTTCGTCATCCATCCCCATCGCACGCTTGAAGTTTGCCTAAGTGAATTGTCATTGTTACGAATACACCAGTACAGTAGGTAAGATCTTTGGTCGAGTGTTTAGTCTTAGCATACGGGGGGCCTAAAGAGCATAGTGCTGCTGTCGCACTTAGACCTGCAGGGAAAATCAAAGACAAGACATCCAAAGCACATGCCACATAGGCATTAATGGGAGGAGCGATCATCTCTTCCCGTCACCGACAGTCTAACTTACTTTACCTGTATTAGCACTGAACGGACGAATAGTTGCCCGAGAAAAGGTTCCGGTCGAAGGCAGAAAATCCTCTATCTTGAGGGTCGTGATCGTGGCCGGCAAAGAGCAAAAAGGAAAGGAAAGAAACAAGAGTACCAGTATGGGCAAACACCGCTCACACTACCGGGGGTCTCAATTCCTGAGATAGAATCGATAGAAGTCACAAAGAAAGAAGGAAAAACAAAAGGTTTACGATGTCGAAAATCCTCACTCGTTGAGGTTGTATCATAGCTGTAGTCGTCGTCGTCGTCGTCGTCTATCAAACTATCTACAGGTCTTATATACCCGTATCCGACCCGTAGCTCCCATGACAACCGCTAACCCCACCACGATCCCCTCTAGCTATGCCCGTATACTATCTCATCGAGCCCAACCAAAGCTAGATTAAACATGTAAAGTAAAAACAACAAGCTATCCCGCGTAAAGCCCCCACAGCGCTAACGAACTCGGTAATGATAGCGAGTTTCAGGAGATAAGAGTTTGAGACTGAGTCAAGATCGGAGTCGAAAGTTCGAGAGTCCGAGATCGGACGAGGCTATTGGTCGATTGTACTCGTACAGTACTTGTACTGTGCTGCGCTAGTACTCGCAATGTCGAAGCGTTTTTTAAAAAGACTGATATTTCATACCGCCCAAATCCCAGCAAAAAAGCCAAATTTTGGTGGTATGCAATATCAGTCTTTTTAAAAACGCTTCTACATTGCGAGTAGAGCTGAGGGCATATGGCGGGAGGCAGGTATGCGGATCCCTTGGGGCGGATCCAGTGGCAGAGCCTCCATACCCGAGCCCTAACCCCGAGCCTATTTAGTTTGAGGTTATGTAAGCTCCCGCCCTGAGCTCGCGATCCTCTGGTAAACTGGATTTTCTATGATACGCACTTCCAATACCCTCCCCATCTCGCTATGTCTTCCTCCTCTAGTACATCTCATCGCGCCCAGATATACTATAGCCTCTTCCGCAAATGCTTGCTCAAGCGCACACCCGTTGATACAGTCTGTATCTACCAAATCTATTCTACCAGAGGGTTTTAATTAGCTAATCTCTAGCTGCTACGAATTTATAGTTCGGGGAATATGTCTCCCAGCTGTTACTCAAATCTCCGCTTCCATCCTCTTCAATATGTCCCATAATACTTTCTCCAACTGTTTCGTCCAGAGTCGACCCCCTTCACCTGGAGTACATCCAGCGTTTGGTTGAAAAAGATATCGTCAGTCTTCCAGACGTTTTGGTTGCACTATTACGCACGTCTTCTGTCAGGCTCGCAGTGTCAACATCGGCTTCCTCAGGCCACGGTGCTACGAGCGGAGGAAATGGGATGAATACAAACCGGGAAGCTCTGGAAGAAGACATTTTCACCGTTCTAGCGACAGTCGTGAGAGAGCATAGACCAAAATCAAACGACTTTGTATGGGCTGCTATTCAGGCATTGAGTGACTGGATGGAGGTGGTCATGGCTGTTAGTGGAGCGGAAATGCTGGATGAGCCTGGGGACGATGTTTCGGGAATGACGGAATCTATGAGCGTTGGAAAGGGGCGCTTGGAAGCATTGGCCGAACTTGCTATTGCTATTGGAGGGAACGAGGATGTGAGAAGAATACTGGGGGAAGGAGGGAGGAAGGAGCGAAAGTTGATGTTTCAAACCAGTCTGAGCTTGTTTATGCAATATATCCAAGTCCAAAATCCGGCCCTGGCTGCCAGGATGGACGCCTTGTTTCGACATCAGCAGAGTCAGCAGAGCCCACAGCAGAACAGAAATCAACGGAACAACAAGGGCGCTGAAACGATTGATGGAATGATGATGGGGATAGGTGACGGTGCGGATAATGATGGACCGGTTGTCTGGGCAAGGGGTGGGCTGTTCGTTTGGCTTAACGGCTTGGTTAGTTTAATTCTAGATAACTACAGTCTGAGTGCTGACGCTGTGTGTGTCAGTTGGCGGGGCGGCCGCAGGTTGATGATGAAGCGGTGATTGGATACCTTTATAGCAGATACAGAGTTCGTTTAGCCCTGCGGAGCTCATCTGAATTTTGGGCGATATACTGAACCCAAATGTGTTAGAACGATATTAATACTCTTCTTGTCGACTTCGTAACTGCTGTCCTCGATGTGTTATCTAATGCCATCCTTCGTAATGAAGCAGCTAGCACCCTCTTTCTTCTCCGCTCTTTCCTCACGAACAAGGTCCCTATCTTACTGTCGCGTCTGTCGCCTTCTCCGATGACTGCATCGTATGCTCTTTCCCAGGCTCTTCTCAGAACGGATGCCTCTACCCTTGCAAACCCCCCACCTTCCTTGTTTGATCCTTATTCTCACAACACGAGCACGAACCCGGATATGTTATTCAATACCCTGGTGGACTTGAGGCAGGAATTTCTCTTTGCTTGTGCACTTCATGGGGTTGTAGGGGAAGAAGATATCCAAGGCATCATAGGAGAGTTGCCACTTGGGGCATTGCCTGTTGCCGGAAAATACGATGTAGGGGATTTAATGAATCAATGCGCGATGGACCCAGACAGAGTGGAAAGGTTACTTGAAGAAATCGAGGGTGTGGAGGGAAACTCGGGAGCCGTTGTTAGAACTGTTGTGGAGGTGATTATCCACCATCAGTCCGAGAAGCGCATTTTTATATACTGACCAACTGTTTTAGATTATGCGAAACATGTGTGAGCAGAAAGAGACCATGCCACTTAGGAGTATATGCAGCTTTCTGGCGAGGAAAACAAGCAGTTTGGATGTAATGCTACTTTTTGTCAAGCCGGTATATCTCTTGGAACCGTTATGTGAACTGTTGGATACCTGGAGGTACGAAGAAGATCAAGGTTTATCCCAGCGCCCCACCACCGTTAGGGTTTGTTTGGGTACTGACAAGGGAATCCAGGCGAATATCAACCAGTATACGAGGAGTTTGGATATATCCTCCTTCTGGTTTTGACCTTAATACACCGGTATGATATACAGATTACCGACTTGACATCGTCTAGTACTCCAAATACCGATTCTTTCATCCCTCAACTTCTGTCGAAGGGATCTACGAGCCAAAGGATCGAGAACTTCGAGTCTTCAGATAAACATGCGCAACTTGGAGGATGGATCCGGGAGATTTTTGAAGGTGAGGGGATAAGTGACGGTCTTATGAGCTCTTGCAGGCCTCAGGACTTTTATAGACTGGTACCAACATTATTCATGCAGTCTGTGATGGCTTGTGAACGTGGAGTTCTGGAGATAGATACCCTGAAGGAGGGGTTTGCATGTATGCGTTCCACCCATCATCCCCCAAATGTCTTGAACGGAAGTTGAAAAATTTGCGCCAGTCCTTCTCGAACCCTTCCTACTCCCCTCTCTAGTAGGCGGCCTCGGGTGGCTAGGAAATCATCTATGGGAATCTCATGAGGATATTTCCGTTCCAGTCCAGATTCTCCATTCCCTTTTGGTGCCATCAAGTATCTCCTCTGACGCCTCAGAGGTTCACAAAACTGTAATCTCCATATCCGCTAGGCAGCTCGAGCGCGTCCTCAGAGAGCTAGTTCGGCGTGGGACTGCAGGTAGCCACCAAAATGTTGTGGAGGGACTCGTTGCAAACCTACGGCCATACACCTCTTTCAAGCGCAACGGTGCCGCCACAAGGGACGAACTTGAGAACTGGACTCACCATGCTGGCGGTGGAGGTCTGATGCAGTCGCTCGGGCTTGCGTTCCAGAGTATGGTGAATTGGAGCACGAGCCAAGGGGATATCAATATTGTTCGGCCGAGCGCGACCTATACGCATCGCCTAATACTCGCTACTTGCAGGGTCTTAGGAGCAAGAAACACAGTGAAGGGAATCATCGGCGAGGTAGTCAAGTGCCGGATTCAGGGCACAGCCCAGGGGTACGCCGAGGATGTTGCCATGAGCATGATTCTGTCTATGAATTCCCCAACAGAGGAGGGAGGAACCGGGGGAGGGGGTGGAAAAATGGGGCTTCTAGAAGCTCTAAGGGCCGAAGAGGCGGAGGAGAGCGGGAACGAAAGCGTTAAAGCGGAGGCATTGAGAAGCGTATTGAGGAAGGTTGAGACCCAATTGACGCCATTCAGCCCTGTGCATCAGCACGCTGCCGTTGGCGGCGGTGTTGATGCTACGGGTGGGCACCCATCGGTCCTGGGTGTTGGTGGAGATAGCCAGGGCGTAGATCTTGATCTTGCTATGGGCGATGATGGAATGGCTGGATTATTGGGTGACGGAGGGCTTGGGGAAGGGGATCTTCTGGGCAGTGGGCTATTGGGCGATGTTCCTGGAATGGAGTTGGAGTAGCTTTCAGACGATGTTGGACATGGCCGGGTAGGCTTATTTTCTGTTGAGGGTCAAACTGTAATTAGGCTAGTTCTTTGTACTATAGCGCTACGTCATGTTTAATGTATCGGGGTTGTGATTACTTCTTTGATTCACTAGAATTGTGTTTAAGTGGCTGGGAAGCGGTAGACAAGGAAATTGGGTTACCCTGGTTGCCGCTGCACCAAGGCAGTTAAACAGGCTCGGTACGCTACAGAATTGGGAGATTTAGTTATTCACCGATCAGGGCCCGGGAGGCTCCTCAGATCCAGCGCGCTGTTTATCTGTCGGGTCGCGGTTGGTCTGGCTGTTACAAGTACATCATGAGAATATTCACCTATATCTAAAACTAATACCCCCCAAACCGAACAAAACTAATAAACCTTCACCACCAGAAGCATATCTACCGAAATCCGCGCTTCCGATCATTACACTTTCCATCTTCTATAAGTATCGGTCAATAACCTCACGAAGCTCGCTGTTCGCATACAAAGGCTGCGAACCAGGACTCTCGTTATTGTTGCCATCACCGTCATCGACCACTCTTCCCTGCATACCGACACGAGCTCCTGAAGGACCACCTCCGGAGCTCACATTCACCTGCTCGAAAGATAGTATCGCGCTCGAGCTGGTATTGTAGCTAGTATAAAGGGGCACGCCGGGCCTGGTATAAGCGTTTTGCGGGGTCCTCGACAAGTTATCAACTACGAGGGGTACTGCTGCTGCTGGAGCCTGCTGCCAATGATCTGCCCTTCGTAGTTGCTCATCCTCATCTCCGTCCGTAGGTGGATCTGGCGGCAGAGGCTTCTGAAGTGCGTAGACTGGACCATGTCTTCTTTCCTTCTCCCTAACAACGTTCATGCCCCCGCCCTCTGATCGGAGTGTCGGGCTTGGCGGATTTCTCCCTCCTCCTCCTCCTCCTCCTCTAGCTCGCCCTAGCGCTCTGGTAAAAATACTTGGTGGCCTTAGCTGTAGCTCGTATGGTGGTCCTGCTATCAATTCCGTTTCTTCCCTCCTCCCCCCCCTTCCTCCTTCTCCTTCTCCTCCTGTTTCTCTTGCCCCTGCCTCAACGTCGTGTTTTGCAGCTGCTGGAGCCATCTGGCGCTTGTGCCCCCGGTAGTAACTGGATATTAGATAGCATAGCGACACGACCAGCACGAGGCCCGAGGCGATCAGCCAGGATATCTGCAGGACTTCTAACTTTGCGCGGAACCCTAGGTGTTGCTTTGATGGACTTATGTAAAGGGTGTAGAGGAGGCAGAGTGTGAGTGAGTTTGTGGAGATTAGGAGGAAGGTGTGCGCGAGTAATCGGAAATGGCGGGTTGGAGTTAGGGCGGTGGATACGCTTGGTGTTGGCATTTTCAGTGCTGGCCGTTCTGCTCGGTGGCGAGCTTAGTGGTTGTCGGGGCTGACACAGCGGGGGTTCAGGCTGTGCGCTTTCTTGAAAGTATTGTATTCCGTCGAAAGAAAGAAAGAAAGAAAGAGGAGGACTGTCGTGGAATTTGATAGAAGGAGTAGGGATGTTCCCTTGCGGCGCTGTGGAGCGGGTGTTGAGAGAGAAGGGAGGATTGGTAGGAGGGTGCATATGCTCCCTGAGTGAGATACTATTGTGAGTACTGGGAGCTGTTGGGAAGTCAATTGTATAGTGACTTGGATCGTTTGCAGAATTGTATTGTGGGCGTTTTTCAAAGCCCTCAAGTGCTGTTTGCAATGGTGTTATCGACGATACCATTGGTAGCGGTTCTAGTGGCGTAGAAATCCGTTCCATCAATTCTATTTAGCATCTAGTGGTAGTTCCCAACCCTCCGAGTGACCCACTGTGAGTACACTAAGAAAGTTTAGGTAAGCATTGACTCGGCTTTTCCTAAAAGTTATTGAAATCATCAAGATGGAGAGATTACAACTCTCAGACCAACTACTGCAGGTGGGTCAATTAGTACAACTACCGGGCGCTCCTCTGTTTAATATTCCGTGATGAGGAGACTCGTGTGCGTATCACTTGCCTACCACTAAGTCCACTCCCACAGTGAAGAACAGAACTGCAGGAGCCGCCCCGAATTAATCCTCACCTGCTGAGCTAACGGTCCGTTAGTCGCACTATTGAATTCCCAAAAATCCAAACACCCATCAAGGGCGGGAAATTAAATGACCACCTCGAGGGGCCCTATAAGGTCTTTTTGGAGAACTCACCTTCTTCCTCCCCGGGGCCAAACTCGCGGTGCGGGACAAAATTGGGCCTAGGTCTAAGCGTTGAGGATATCACTGCCAAGCTCCTGCTATACTAGTAGAAAAGAGGGAGGGCACATGATCCTGAAGATGGTATAACACCCACCTCCCCACACACCCGGAATTGACTGAAGTCTTTGGATTATCTAGTGGTATGCTTGTAGGCCAAGGATGATCCGTATGCAGCGGACGTAGGTTCGTCCCCACGATTTTATACTGGGTTGTTAGAGGGATCTACCGGCAGGCTGATATCCCTGTCAAATTTTCCAAGAGTGAGTATGCAAATGGCAGGCATATGGGGGAAGGGGGATCAGTCGAACGGAAGAGTTCTGGGAGGACAGCGCAGGAGTAAGCATGAACTTGTAAATATCGGTAGTGGGTTAGTTGAGAGGCGAGGTTACAAGCCTCTACCTCAGTGTAGCTAGTGGCTAATAAACAGTTGACTTCAGATACATGGAACAAACATAAAATATTCAAAAGGGAATAAAAATTAAATCTTATGATATTTGTCCAAAGTGACAACTTGAGGAATCCTAGTATTGGCATCCAGGTTGAGTATACTGAACCTGAAGTCCAGGAGAGGACGCAAATACCCATTCAGCCTTCCTTTACAAATGCATGCTTGGAATACGGGTTACAGGGTTTGAACATACTGACTATCCCAACCTTTCCTTTTCACTTAGGTGACTTGCCCTGGGTGTTTTTTAAGTTCAGACAGCAGTATTTACTTTGCTATATATCCCTACCTTTTATCAGCAAGCAGGGATAAGGAGCACTCTTCCTGCCTCCTTTGCCAAGACTTTATATGTTGATGTCCCCTCTTGCTAGACTAAACTAATTTCACTTCTATTGCCGTAGTTATGATTAGAGGTGGATGGAGGTCTCCCTCTGCCGGATCTCTCTGTTCGGGCTTAAGCTCTGCGTCTGATACACCAACACCCTACGTATGATCGCTTATTCGTCTTAATTTTTGTTATGCACAAACACTCAGGGAGGTTATATCGTACTAGCAACCACATAACTCAAACGTATAATAGCTATGCCTCAAGGACTCCCCACCCAGCCAACCCCCTTACCTCTGGCCCCCGAGCTCCCCCCTCCGAATTAGATCACACTCAAGACAACACTCGAGACCCAATAACCTAACCTCTACAAGGTGGCAATGCCTATACCTTCGACCAACCACCACTTTCTCCAAGCAAAGTCCAGACCGAACAAACATGTTGGTAAATAAGCCCTTCCCATCGTGCTATCATACAATACGTGGCCTTCCCCAAAATACCAAGCTACCCTTCCCCGTAGCTGCAATTGCGATTTTGTATACTGCATGCTATAGAGTGAAGCAACAAAGCTTTCCAAGCCTTCGATATACTGCGAGTGACAGGATGTGAGGCTGCCGAGTTTGTGTATTGTCAGAAGTATGGGAGAAGCAGAAGTCACGAAAGTGAATAGGATTGTAGAAGTCAAGATTGCTTTGTATTCCCGTAGTCTCTCGGTTGGAGAAAAGAGCACACTAAAGAAGAAAGAAAGGGAAATCAAGGTAAAGGAAGAAAGGTACTGGGGGGATGGCGTGACGCGGCTAAAGCAAACAAGTTGACAACACGCAACCACAATTTCCAATAGTTTGTTCCTCCCCTGACCACTCCACCCCTCCTTCCCCCACCCCTCCACCCTCCTACCGCCCACCACCCCCCAAATTATCACAACACCATCAACCTTCTCGAACACCAAGCAACATGGCAATCTTAGGCGTGGATCGACGACGACAACGAAATGAAAGGGGGACCACGAAACGCAGAGTTCTCACAAGAAAACGACCCCACACATACCCGTGCTATTCCATGTAAGTCTCCCCGTCCCCTTGCTCACTCCCTGCTAACAAAGGAAAGACAAACTCCCACTGCCCATAGCCCCCAGGCTTCCAGCTCTTTCGCGCTGCCTTGACAACGTCCCCGCATTTCTCACAGCTCCCCCGGCGGATCCACCGTTCCAAAACTCTCACGCATTCATACAGCCGGAATGCTTTCCAGAAAGCAGAGACACATCCAAGCCAAAAGTGTTCCTAGAAACTATCCGAACAACAAAAGAACTATCATGAGAGCATGCCGACAAGCATGTCATGGTTTCCAACATGCCAACCCTAACTTCGGTGTTCTTTTCGCATCTTTGGCCACAGCCATCGATGGTCTCAAAACCACAGCGACCAGGGTGGAAACAGCGGCTGCTCAAATGAACAACCTTCAGAATCATGTTCCAGCAGGTGCACCGGTAGCTAGACTCGGTAGAAAGTTAAGCACCAGAGCACTGGGTCCCCGATGTCAAAGCTGACGGAGGCGGATAGTTGTCAGAGATAAGGAAAGCGGATAGTCGAGGGATAAGGAGGCATGATGGGCATTGGTGATTTCATTTGTTCTAGAGAGAAAGGATTGGCGGAAAGGTTTATGGACATGTCTTTCCTTTATTATTATTATGAAAGTACGCAGGCAAGTAGGGTCGTGCATGAAGAAGAGGTCGACAGGTGTGGAAGGCGATAGAATGATAGAGGTGGTTTTATTATTCCTACATGGATTTATGTCTGGTTAGTTAGTTAGTTTCATGATAATGACTAGCGAGTGAAGTTTTTCCGATTACACCTACCCTATAGTTTAGCCCTAGTCTATTTCGACTGTCCGACCGTTGCATACGAGATTCATCCCCAGCAACACCCGAGTGAGGCTTTGTGAGTGAGTATGATTAGTTTCGGGATTTTGGTGTTTGCAGGTTTCCCAAGGCACGTAATCATACCTCCTCCGTGGGGAGATTTTCGTGGCTCTGGGTTGTGGGTGTCATTCGTATTTAAGGGTGTTTAAAAAAGACTGTCGTTCGCGGGGCCCACGGAGGGATCGAGATTTCCTAATGATGGTTTGGGATTGTCCGTTCGCTCGGCGCTGTTACAAGTATGATATGGGCGTCGACACCCGCGGTCCCAACCTTAATAATCCTTTGCAAAACCCGGCCACTCCCGCCCCTCAAGGACCTCAATAACCAACCTCCTATTCCAACTCCACCTAGTGTACCTTTTCACCATACCACCGGCGCCATCCCCCCCACCTCGTCCTACCCAAAAACCCACCCCTCTCCCTTCCCTTCCCTTAACCAGCCACCCCGCCTTCCCCGTTGGACATGGAAAGCCCTGTGCCTGGGGGACCAGCGGCCTGAAATACCTGGTCCCACCTATACCTAGCGCCTTCCAATCCTCGAACCCGGCGACGGGGTCGCCGGCGCTGGGTCTAGTGCCCGGTCCACTGAGGCTGATGGGATGGGGCAGACCCGCTGGACGAAGCGCGGGCTGAGCCCATCCCCCCTCACATATGGCAAAGTGGAAACGGCAGGTCTTGCCCGAGTGTGAAAGGTCAAAGCTGTGCGCCAAGTACGCATCCGCCCTGATCTCGTCAAGTTCGGGAATCACGGTGTCCGGGGGACTTGGAGTCCACGCGAAGCTATATGTAGGTGTTTATGGCGGTTTAGCTGTTTGGGAAGGTTATTGGGGGCTCGGGGGAGAGCAGGTTGAGGTAAAGAGTGAAATCGAGGAGGCCGGCGTGGCCACCGCGGTGGAGGATGCCGAGGATGAAGCAGCGGGAGCGGGCCCGAGCAGCGACATACCAGTACTATACTCCCCCGTAGCCGTGACCCAGCAGGCCCCTGCCACGACCCCGGCAGTGCTGGCCAGCAAGTATTTTACTTTTATTTGTACTTTTTTAAAGAAAGTGACCAGGAGGATGCCTACCAAGAAGTGAAGGAGAAGAGAGAGGGTGGAGGAAGAAAAGACTGGAAAAAAGTTCGTGGGCATTTTCACACATACCCCAGCCATAACTTATGCTGCAGCCCCGGCCACTGCGAGATGCTCACAGCTAAGGAACGCGTGCAACTCCCGGTTGATTGGGATCGTATCATATGGTCAGTATTGGGTGGAAGATGAATGCCCCGGTGTGCTCGGCGGCAAGTCTGACGACTACCCATGTTAGGATATCTTAAACCAGATAGATATGAGATCATTAAATCAAACTAAAGTACACAAATGCCCAGTAGCTAGCAGGATAGAGTTCGTTCCCTCTAATCGCCCGGAATGGCGTATAGCAAGCCCGTAAACACATCCCCTGCTAGTGCCACTACAACCACCGGAATATTTCGAGGGGCGAGTGATCCCGAATGATGAGCAAGTTGTTTGCCGAAGCATTGCCGCGCGCTCGGCTTATCACCGGCCCTGCCCCCAAGACATGCACAGCCATTAAAGTAAATACCTTTCCCAAAGGATGTCTATCGCGTTGTTATCCCGAAACGTAGAGAAAAGTGCCGTGAACCGTATTACATGCTCGAACAAAAGAAAATAGAAACCCAGCCCAGTATATACACACGCACACCTTAACCTGGCCCGAAGTTCGCCAATTAAATACGACTTGATATTCTTAGAGTCTCCGAAGGTCAATTCCCCTCCCAGACGAATGTAACGAAAATGAATGCAAGTAGCGTGGGGAAAAAAGGGGAACAAAGGGGATACTGAAGCCACTTCAAAAACTCGGGCTCACTTCTCGCCAGGTCCTTTCTCAACCCTTCCTTCATCGTCCGACTCATCATCGCTGGCTCCGTCAAGAGTATATCTCCCAGCCTCAGCTGCCTCGAAGTCCCGATCTCTTTCAAACATAGGGCTTTCAACAGTTAGTTCCCTAAGCTCATCCTCATCAAAGCTTTCCCTCCCATCTGCCAATCTATCCCGACTCCCTCCAGTAATTTTCATCCCACCCAATCCGGCGTAAGACCCTCTGCGATTCCCTCTTCGACGACGCTGCTTCCAAATGAAAATCCCCCATATAGCCGCCGCACTGGCAACAAGGACCAACGCTACTTCCCCAGACCGGTAATAAGCCGCCCACCTGGCCCGGTCAACTCTTTCCTTCTCTTTCTCGGCTGCGGCAGTCGAGTTGGGCGTTCCACCAACACTCGTAATTGGTGCCTTTTCGCCGCCAATTACACTGTCAGCTGGGGCGCCCCCAATTTTGCCGATATCAACCTCCATAAATCGGTCGAGCATATCCCGCGTTCTTCTAGGAAAGTCATAGGGAACCATATGACTCGAGTTGTAGATGAGGACGTAAGTCAAGTTTCTTGCACTCTGGTATATTCCAGCCGGCTCGCCTTCAAACATCCAATCCTCCCGAGGTGCCCATGTTCCTGGAGCCCCATCAAGCTCAAATCCCTTTCCACCATTCCACTCCATGTTATGGATCAGTTCCTCCGTCCCGATGTGGTTGCAAATAAGATCCTTATCACCCGAGAATAGCAATACAGGCATCTCTTTTAGCAAGTCTGGCAGCAACTCCACAGAGGGCTTCGATTTAAGGGCGCGGAAAGTAGAAGAAACAGCGCCAGCACATTCAGTCCACCCAACATGCTTTTCAGGGTTGACGTGGAGAGCCTGCAAAACATCTTTCCTGCGGAGATAAGGGGTCAAACTGGTCAAATCTGGAGGCCAGTTCATGCCGCATGAGGGGTATGTGTCTTCTAGACGCACATCGTACATGTTCCAGCATACCTCCTTTCCATCCTTGTGGTGCCTAGTCTTCGACAAGATATCTTGTAATATCTGTTCGCACTGGCTGAGATCAACGTGATGTCTGCCCTTCTCGGCAATCGTTTTGACACAGACAGCGACTTGTTTTTCAATTTGGTCGGCGATCGGCGACCCCTTCTCCACAAGACCACTTTCGTAGGCAAACGGAAGATAGGAGAGATATTGGTTAGACGGATCAATCCATCCGTTGCCGATGAGGAGGCCTGAAACATTCCATTTGATTCCAGCATTGGCATTCCGCTTAAGGATAGCATCCGCTATGTAGGGGATATGCTGTCCTGCATAAGACTCCCCAGAAATGTAAATCTACAAGACGGATAAAGTGTCAGTCGGCCTTCCCGCTTGGGCGCGGGGGGTGATCTTACGTCGTCACTCTCATACTCCGGAAAAAGCTCAAAAAACTTTGTTAAGAACTTGATGAAGTGATCAGACATCTAAAGAGACAGCGTGTTAGTCACCGATACGTAGAAAGCATCTACCCAACCAGAGTAAGAACCGACCTGTGCCAACTCCGTCAAATAGCTATCGCTATTAACATAACTGAACCCCGTCCCGACCGGTTGGTCAACGAAAAGAACGTTGGCAAATTCATGCCAGCTCCCCTCGTTTTCCACAAGTGTATGGTCATCTTTCAACCTGTACGGGCCGACTTCCATCATAGCTCCATCCATACTACTACACCCAGGTCCACCATTCAGCCATATCACCGTACGCTGTCGATTCGCAATGTGCTTGTTCTCAAAGTGCCAAAAAAATAGATTTCCATTCGTAGCATGATCGACTTCGATATGCCTAAGTATAACAGTTAGGTGTTAGAACGGTTGACTCAACAAATGAAAGATTTTAGGGCGGACTGATGGGGGCTACGAACCCAGCATGCATCTTAACTAATGGCCCTGGAGGCTGCCCAGGCAGGGACCTGACAAAGTAATCCGCCGAAGATTTTGGATTATCCGAGCGGCGAACGGCGAGGGCTGTAGCTAAGGAGAGCAGCGAAGCTGCAGCTCCCAGCAAAAGCGATGACGCGGCCAAGCGCATCGCGAACAAAGGAAGACCTAGGAGAAGGGGAAATAAGAGAAAAACACAGGGGAGAGAAGCAAGTTCTTTTCGGGGCCAGTAAAGCCAGAGAGCGTCGAGGTTTCGCAGTCAAAAAGGAGCTCGGGACCTTTGGTCTAGCACTTCGTGGAAGGAAAATCGGGATGAGGGTTGGTATTGAGGTTGTCAGACGGGGAAGGGGTAGGATGGAGATCAAAACCAAAGAAGGGAAAGAGCCAGCGGAAGCAAGCGGCTGTCCCACCCAAAAACGTTCGCGTCCTTCTTTTTTCCAAATATTGTCTTGGCGTAGTCCAGGCTGTCCTATTTCCTTCCTAGGATAAGCGCTAGCTACGAAACCATTCGACACGATGTGACTGCCGCAGCGTTGGGCATGCAAATTCGGAACTCATATAGTCTCAAGCACACTGCTTCCCAGTTGAATTCTATGTGCTCGTATTGCGCACGAATCATTGGATACAATAAGTATATAAGGGCCTGTTTGGCCGCCACCATTTGGAAAAAAATGCCATTTTCCTAAAAACTTTGTTTTTGCTAAAGCTTAGACCCCTTTAGGCAACAGGTATAAAGGGTTCCATATCTAGATAGTAGCTGCCATACTGACTACTCGAGTATGGAAATGAAAAGGAAAGTCCAGTAGGAGGTAAAGGCACAAAAATGCCATTTTTCTCGCGTGCCCAGCAGGGCCTAATACAGAAGATAAATGGGAGACACACTCGTACCCCGCTATCCCGGACGGCAAGATCCCACGAATTTAGTCCGGAATAACCGGGTATCCGGGACAACAGATCAGGTTTTAGTGCAGGAGAGTATTGAACTCATAGGAATTCATACGGAGTAGCGAGGAGTCCAGATTATTGAGATCCGGGATAGCGGGTTGCGAGTGTACTCGAGTACGTGTACTGTACTGAAAAAATAAAATGTTCCTACGGCACTTGCCGGGGTACCATAATAATATCATAAACACTAGCTCGTATTCCTCCTCCCCAGCGGTAGCCAGAATACACAAAAACCTATCAAGCATACTAACACGTTCCCATCCCATACAACAAACGCAAGCACTATACGCCCCCATACGATCGATACAAGGAATGTCACCGCTCCAGTTTTGAATAACAGGCTTCGCTCAATTAAAACCCTACCTGCAGGCCTCTAAAAATCTTGGCCGACCTCATAAGAAACGTGACCCTAGATACAAATTTCCATCTTACGCCGTAGAATCTCGAACAGCCAAACCGTGTGCTAGGCAGTCCAAAATCTCCTTCTCTGTAAAAGGGGCGAAAAAGTATACCGGAAGATAAGTTGGCGACTAGCCCCTCTAGAAGATAGTCTATGGAAAAACATAAAATCCAGACCCTGCCAACCTGTGCGACAAAGCACATGGTCTAATCATTTGAGACCCTACGGCACCGTACCGATATTCTTCTCCTACCGCACTCGATGATTTATTTAAAACCTCGAGGTTAGCAATCACACCTCAGATCCAAGTGTTGGAATCGCTATCGGCTTGTAGGAGCAATTCTTCCTGTTCATCATCCATAAATTCTAGGATTTCAGACGAGCTCCTGGAGCCTCCAGAGCCATCTCCGAACGAGTCCAAGAAATAAGCGTCATCTCCTTCCTCATCAAAAATAAACAAATCTTCCTCGGTCTCGGCCCCCGGTTCGTCCAAGAGCATAGGGCTCTCATTCAATTCGAGCACTTCAATGGGATCACCCCCAATCATCAAACTTTTCAGCCCCCCCCTCCTTCTCTCCCCCAAGCCTTTCATTAAAACCTTCCACAGCTCGCTCCTATAGTTTGTCGTCTCGGCTCCCATCCTGCGAGTGATTTTCTCAATTTCCTCAGCCATCAGGCCAATGTAACTTGCTTTCTCGCCTACTTCTTTCAAGTACCCGGGACGGGCGCATAATGGTACGAGATCTGCGATGTCGTTGCTCCAAACACCTCGTATCGCGGTATCCGCAATGGGCAAGATCGACGACATTGATGCTAGGGGTAGTCCTCTAACCAATCCAGAAAATCTAAACTCCATAGAAACACAGACAAGCGTAGCGGTAGGGAGCATAGTAGATATTAATTGCTCGGTATCCCCCTCAGACGCAGGAGTAGTCAATCGTGAAAGATCAACTAACCGAATAATCAGCTTTGCCATGTAAAAGAGGGTATGTGTTCAACTAACGGATGATGTCCCATTCTGAATTGTCAAATACCTGCAAAGAAGTCTTGAAGAGGAGCTGTCCCCACATCTATGCTTCGTTAGTATCCATCCTTCCCCAAGCGAGCGAGCCGAAACCAGACGGACTTCAGCCCTAGCAACCCATCTCCCAAAAGCCTCTATCACAGCTTCGTCAACTCTCGTGTCATCCCACCGGAGGCGAATCTTCAACTGCCCATTCTCAGAACCACGCCGAGCAGGCAAACAGGTAGCATACGCAGAGTCCAGCACCCCTAACAACCACCGTCTCCTCTAACGGCACCGAGTTCTCGAGAAAAATTCGTAGCGAGCAGGTAAGATCCAGCATCACGTCTGTCCCTTTGTAATTGTGGTTTGGGATGCAATGATCAACCGTTCCAGAAGAAGGGGGAGCCGAAGCGGAAGTCATCGAAAGGCATTATAAAGGGATGGTGGGGGGTAGATGTAAACACAAACATGCATCAAATTTTAAATCGCTATCCCAACGAACGCGAGTCCACGAACCTAGAGCGCGGGGTCACGTGCTGGGTATAGGGCTGGGATAGGGTTGGAGAGAAGTTGTTATCGTATGATAGGAGAGTTTCTAAGTATGATAGATATTACTAGCGTGCTTAGGTTCAGAGATGTGGTAACGGTAGCTTAATCTAATTAGATGGGCCGCTGTCAACGCGGATGGCTCGAACTTCCCAAACGATGTCAGCGCACTGCTCAGTCGCTCGCGTGCCCTCTACCCCTCCCCCCTGCGCAGCAGGAAATACCCTGGAAGGCTCGTGATAGCCGGCCTGGGCCCAAAAAAGAGGAAAGGAAATTCAGAAGAGAACGAACTCAGACAGCGCCCCTGGATACTCATCGATCACAGTATATCACCCGCATATTACCACCTGCATAAATCGATCACTCGGTCAACCGTTCCGATCCTTAGCCTTCCTGGAATGCGTAAGTTGGAATGATGCGATGCAATCCCCACACCTCGCAGCCTCCGATTCGACTGGAAGCGCCTTCCCCATGGATAAAATTTAAAAGTGAGAACACCCGACATTATAGTATGAGCTTTGTCATCCTGCCGACTTACTTGGCGTGTAAAAAGTATACTTTTCTTTGTTATTTAGGATTCCTACCCTTTACTACCATTCATTCATTCCTCCCTACTCGACACTTATTTCTCTTGAACAAAAAACTACGAGGCTATAGCACGACGCGGTGTCAGGACATATAGGGGGAGGGCCCTCGTACCTTTGCGACCTAAATATGCTGCCGGAGGAAGGAGTTAAGGCGGATGCCAAATTTGACCCGGATGATTTGTCACTCTATACGAACACGCAATTTTTCGAATTTGATGTTGGCGAGGGCGACGGCGAACAAGGGAGCGAGCGGTTCACAGTTCCTGAGGAGGCGCAGTTGAAGAACGGACATTTGGGATTTCTAAACGGTGAGATTATTTTTTACCCTCTCTGCTTCCACTTTTGGGGGGAGGAATCCGTGAAGAGCTCCGATTCGGTGGGGCAACCTCTGTGGAAGCGGGGATGGGAGACGCACATATCACGACATTTACTCGTCGGATATTATCATCTGGCAAGGGACGTTCGCGGGTTTCGGTTCTCTTTGGGGGCCAGGCTCGACAGGCAAGCCGGGGGTCGGTCTGGGCAGCCGGGGGTCGGTCTGGGCAGCCGCGGTATTAATGGAGGGTGAAAGAGTTGGAGGGGAGGGATATCACCTTCAAGCTAATGCTCCGCCCATAGATGATGATTTCGACTACATGCCGTTTCCTACCCTCCCCACATCCGAGAGTCAACCATCCACTCAAACCACCGTTAGCTCGTCATTCCAAGCCTCGAACTTCATGCCACCAATTGCCACACATCGCGCCATTCAGCCTTCTTCTGCCTCTTCAGACTCTGCTTCCCCCTCCCCTCTCTCCCCGCGGAGCAGTAAGCGGAAGGCTTCTATAGCGGCTACGTCTCCCTCGACAGATGGCCTCGATGACCTTTCCCGTGTGGCAGCAGAAGAGGACAAGCGCCGACGGAACACCGCAGCTTCTGCCCGATTCCGTGTCAAGAAGAAGCAGCGAGAACAAGCGCTTGAGCGAACGGCGAAAGAAATGACGGATCGGGTTGCGCAACTTGAGTCCAAGATTGCACAGCTGGAGATGGAGAATGGGTGGTTGAAGAACCTTATCATGGAGAAGAACACTACCGCAACGGCACCAAGCAATCCCGGTACTTCGCGGGAGTCTTCAAAGGATGGAGTTGGCACGAAGGTCAAGAACGGCGAGTCCTAGTTGGAGATATACCTAGGCCTTTGAGGGATTCATTTTTCTTTGTAATGACGGCTTTGCTTTTTTGGTCTGGACTGGACATTACGTGATCAGAGCTTTTGCGACATTTTGTTTTTTCCTAATACTGTCTAATGATATTTCCTTGAATAATATCAAGCAATGATTCACGAAGGACGAACGGAATCTTTGGAAGCAAGGTCTTGAGTAAATTGTTTTAATTCGTTTCTTTTTTTTCGCTGCTCAACACATTGGCAACACCCAAGCGATATTTGGCTAGGCCCTTTCCACAAAACTCTTGTATGAAGCTCCGCCAGATGCTCATGAAAAACGCCGGCTAGAGGGGGGAGCCGCCGAGGCTCCAGACCAAAGACGTTGAAGTCGTCATTCCTGGCAACGGATTGCGCCATCGATACCAAGACGGCTCACGGGATTAAGTAATCTCTAGTTCACTCGTCAATGCCGAGCCCAGGATTAGCTAGAGAACATGGCTGATTATAGCCGCAAAGCTTGTACCCACAAGTGCGTAGATCCGCGGCCTTTAACCGCAGAAGCACCGGTACTACTCGTAAATGTCGAAGCGTTTTTTAAGGACTGCCATTGCACACCATCGAAATTTGGCATTTTTGCCTGAATCTCCAATACTCGAGTGTATGATACGAGATTAGTGAGAAAAATCCGCGGCCCCCCCCCCCACCCTACACCAAAAATTGCCATTTTCACCTCATAAAATCAAAGGAAGTTGCTTTGCAAAAAAAAAAGTTAAAATTCCTTAGGGTCTTTAGACTCATCTAGATATTGTCATTTATATATGACAAGTTCTGTTAGTTAATCCTCACGGTGCAATACTAGAAATAATGATGGGTGTCAAAAGGTATGATACCTCTGATTTTGTATGAGAGTCCCATACAAAAGGTATCATACATTGCAACCGCATCAAATGGCAACCCTAAGCTCTCAAGCCTTGTGGGAGAATGGGAAAATTCTCATAATTTTTACCTGGAAAGTTTGAACAATTACCTACATTATAATATCTTGGTTTTATTAAGTCTACACAGTTTTGGGATGGGTTATGAGTGTCTCGAATCAGCCATTTTTGGTGTAAAACTGGCACCAATTTTGTCGCCAAAATCGTACAAGTAGTGTTTCCCTGCATACCGAGCCCCCGGAATAGCGAGCACTCGCCATTTATTGCCTGCCCTTCATTGGGTTGGGTGGTTCTAAGGCATAGCTTAAAGAATTTTACAAGCCGGTGCTCGTTCTGCCGAGGGGTACTCTCTATGTAGGGAAACACTGCAGCCGTCCTTTTTAAAAAATAAAAAACTTCAACACCAGGAGCACAGAGCGGGCGGAGAGTTTTCTAGTATATAGCTCCTTCTCGTTGACAGGGAACACCGGTAAGTTAGATGTTATGTATCAGTCAGATCATCCTTCAAACCAAACATCAGGTATGATATGAGGGGCGCCATCGGGATTCTCGACCCATAATCCACCTCCTAGATCTAATGCACCAAGTTTATGCTCAGGAAAAAACAAAAAACAGAAGGGGTGATCCCAAGCGGCCTGTCGGTCCGGCCCCGAGCACGGCTAGACTGGCTTTCCCAGTATACCTCCGAGGACAGATACTAGAACATAAAAACCCTCTGATCCGCTTTGAAAATCCCTAGAGGTTCTGATCTCTATATCCAATTGGTGCTTATGAGGTTTTGGTCCTTTTAATAGATCCCTTGGACAAAATTCCCAGTAGTGAATCTGTCGTATTGTCTTCTTATTTCAGGGTGTGTATCCGAACTATATGCTTCTGGGCCCATCCCCAGAAAGGACTCATCCTCTCCGTTCTTCACATAGCTTAGTAGAGAGGTGTCAAACAAGAAAGCACAAGAGTCCTCATTTTCACACACACCCCACGATGTTCATATTGATAGGAAGACTATACTGGCAGTAGTAGTGCAATTTTAGCTGATATAACAGCTGCAACACGATAGACATGACGTGATATCATAAAGCACGCCCACCGGTCAGTGCTCCCAGTCGCTCCCGTCCTTTATGGTCCTCATCCCGTCCTGGAGGGACAGGACAACTGGGAGCACTTCTACCAATCCATGCACCAAAGCTAGCATATCAGATCTCTTGATAAGACATATTGCTAGAATATTTCCACCAACAGGCCCTTACCCATCATTGCGTTTATGAATAGGTTATGGGAATTACTACGCACCTTATAAAAATCAACCTTACTCCCAAGATCGGCCGATCGGTATATCTCAAGTGTCCAAATACTTGAATCTCAGCCGTCCATCTATGCAAAAAAAGAAAAGAAAGAAAAAAGCAGCAAATTCGAGACATTGACTTCAACAGCCCCTACTCGGTTCAACTTTCTTGAAAAATATCTATTTTAAGACCATCAGGCGATGCTCTACATTCATACACATTGGGCGAAACTCATTGCACTGGGTAGATTATTGCACTTTACGTATATCAATATTCAAATGTGACAATATGCTTCAAAATTTAGTTTTGGACTTATATCCAGCGTATTCATTGCTTCATTTCTACGCTAGATATTGCATCAGGTTATGATCTAGGCTGGGTTATCGGAATAGACGCGCTTTACTCGAGCACAAGCTGAGCTCGGCACCATATAAAGCTAATAGCCTATTCACAGCTTATGATTGGGGGGGGGGGGGGGGGGGGGGGGGGGGGGGGGGGGGGGGGGGGGGGGGGGGGGGGGGGGGGGGGGGGGGGGGGGGGGGGGGGGGGGGGGGGGGGGGGGGGGGGGGGGCGGG
>Ga0307517_10002128_pt1 | contig 32199 bp, 14 predicted proteins | sample 23_EM_MG_FD_194515 | JGI IMG/M metagenome (GOLD analysis project Ga0307517, IMG submission 194515) | Populus trichocarpa ectomycorrhiza microbial communities from riparian zone in the Pacific Northwest, United States - 23_EM | ecosystem: Host-associated > Plants > Roots > Unclassified | place... | reverse complement strand
AACTATAGATGAAGAAAGCCTTTAGAAATTTAGGATTTGTTTATACTTTATATTGTTAAGTGTTTTATGATGGATGGGATATTGTGGCTCATTTTCGGTATTATGTCAATTGTTATGTATGTGAAAAATGAAGGATTTCTTTTTATATATAATATCATAAAAACATTATTAAGTTCACCTTCCAATAATTTTATCCACAAATACATTGACAAATAATTTATACTTACACATTAGCGTGATTACAATACCCTATAAACTACATGCATACACTTGTTTATAATACAATCATTAGATAATATCGAGACCTATCCAATAGGAAAGACCAGACAACTACATAACCCTTTTTAAGAGAATTGAGGCTTATAAAAGAAGAAAACTATAAAATACACAAGATGATGAAAATTACTATAAGTATTTACATCATCATGATTACAATATTTTAAAATTATATGAACAAAACCAATATCATTAATCTTTTTATAAGCACATTAATCAATGTCATTTTTAATTTAATACTTATTAACTAGTGATGAACTCTTCTTTTTCATTAAACATATTTAACTATTGTTACCACACATGTAACTATTCATTGATTTACCATCTATTCTTTGGGTCATCTCAATACCATTTCTCATTCACTTCTTTTATGTTCATCAAATTAATTGTAAAATTTTTCATATCATATTGCCTTTCTATATTGTATTTATCTACTCCCTATTTCATCTTATGAGCATATTTATTTCATGCAATAATTTCACAACACTTTTTATTCATGCCACATTTCATCTCTTAATTATAATTTTATGCTTTCTAGGCTTTCCTAAGCATTTATTTCATTTCAACCAATTAATTTTGGTAGTTCATCTCATCACCCATTATATCATTATTGGCTCCTCAATATCAATTTCAATTCTAATGTCTATTATGTCCATTATAGATCATCCATATAAATTTTCAAATTCAATATCCTTTCAATCCATTTATGACCTATACATACATTTCTTCCATTCTCATATACTTTATGCCCATCTAGCTCCTTCAAATATATTTTTCATCGTGAATATTTTTTAGACTTGTTTATAGTACTTTTCAATGTTTCTTTCCAACTTAATATTTTTTATGTCCATATATGGTACATTTTAATTTTTTTTCCCAACCTAATATTTTTTATGCCTATTTATGGTAGATTAAAACTATTTTCCCACTAAATTATTTTTCATGCCCATTTATGACAAATTTTAGATTTTTCCCCACTCAATTACTTTCCATACCCCTTTATGGAACAATACAATATTTTTTCCCACTCAATTATTTTTCATGCCCATTTATGGCACTTTATAATATTTATTCCACTCAATTTAATATATAAATATTTTGCTTAATTCCTTTTATTATTTATGACTCATAGTTCAACATTAATCATATGCTCATCGATTTGATTTCGATAACCAAAGTTTATACTTCACCTTGTCACTATCATTGACATATAATTTATATTCCATAGCATCCACATTCATCGATTTATTTTAGCACTCACAATTCATGCTTGAGTCATTTTTCTTTTTTATTAAATCTTGTCAGCTCAAACTACATATATCTTTCTTGTCATAACCTTCTTCTAAACGGTTGACTTTCTCACACATTATAGCCTTCGTCTAAGTGACTAGCTTTCTCATAGTTACAACTTCCACACAAATGGTCAGTTTCCTCACACTTTATAGCTTTCATCCAAACAACCAGCTTTCTCCCATGTTATTTGATCCACCATTGTGGTCAATTACAAACATATAACAATTACCGTCATTATGGCCAATCACAATAATAATATTCAATAATGTCATTGCAGTCATTCACAAACACAATATTTATATCACTTTTTTTGTAATTCACAAACACAATATTTATTTCTGTCATTGCAGTAATTACAAATCACATGTAATATCACCACTTCTATGGTTGATTTCAAAACACATATTATTTTTTGATTTCACGCAACACAATTAAATATACATTGAAAACCTAACAACTACAAAAACATTTTAAATAATTAAAAATGCAAGGGAGGGGCAATCCTTTACCTTGAGCTCCTTTTATACAAGATCCTAATAAGTAAAATTCTACTTCGGATGCTTCTCCTACAACTCTTAAACAATACAATTAGTGTTCTCACCACTAATTAAAAATTCAACCTTATAAATTTCCATACATCCCAAAATTCTAGATTAATATCCACACATCCCAACCATTTGGTATACTACAATTCTTAGGTTAATATTTAAGCCATAAATTAAATCTTCTCTTAGGACTTTTACACTACCAATCTCAAACTCTACCAATTAAATCAAACTTGACATGTAATATTTTTTTCTAATTCAATTTAAACTCCACCTCATTTATTTCCCAATAATAGATAAAACATTACAACAACACAATCTAATCAATTTATCACAACATCCATAAGTTCATGCTTCAACATTTTTCTTTCCATACCAACAACACACAAATAATTTTATATTCCAATATCTATCAAAACATGGCCACCAATATTTAATCATACTATCACCCAAATTTCATCTGTTTACAATAATTATCTTCATACCACCTAAATAAATTCTTTAACATTTATTAAACCCCTTTATCTCCATTTTCATTCCATAAGATTTTTAACATCAAAAGTTCCAATACCCTTCTTATACTTTCCAACATATCACAATATACCAACATAAATTAAGTCATAATTTCCTTCTCAATTACCAATTCTAAAGTATTTATAATAATCCAAACATATTTTATTTGACAACATACACAACCTTTCATCTTCCACATTCCATTTATTTATCACTTTTAAATTTCAATTTTCTACACATACATTTAATCCAATTCCAAATTATACACATAATTTAAATATTCTCCTCCACTTCCATAACATGTAATGCATGATCATTCATAAGTTTTCTTTTGAGAGTTTTGTCTATCTCAAATCAAATTAGGTTAGTTGGTTTTTAGTAGATTGTGTTTTAGTGGTATTATAAGATACATGGAATGGCAATGCTTGCTTTGAATGGTGAGAGGATGAATGAAAATACTTAATTGCTTGTTAAACCTATAGATTGAAAACTGGACAGTTTCATTACCTAATTTCCAGGGAGGACTTAAAAACGATAAAATTTATGATAAGTTGCTTCATCAAAGTTGTATATAAAAATGTTAGCTTTCAAACAGGACTAACCTTGCTTAATTCGAAGTTATAAAACTCGAGATATGTTTAAAAAACCGAGGAGAGGTTGAATTGAATCATGTTGGATAAATTGAATAAGTGGCTATAACGGGTAGTTTTGGGTGTGTTAATGGAAGAACTTGATTTTTTTCTCTTCAGTAAATGTGTAGCTTTATGCCTTAGTTTCCAGAAGAGACAAGCCATGCAAAACCAAATTTCATAACTTTGGTTATGATTAAAATAAGAAATAGTATTCTTAAAGTAAGACTTAAATGATAGAAGTTATAAGAATGAAACTTGGGTATACTAGAGTATACATATATGTATGAATTACAAAAAGTTTTTTTTTGTGAACTAAATCAAGAATGTGGATTGAATGAACAGTTGAAATGAAATTTTAAGATAAGTTAAATTATAAATGATGATTAAGTTAAAAGAAAACTAAGTTATATTATGCGAAATGAGCATTGAATAAGAAATGATATGGTATATATGTTGATACAGGAAAGGCTATGGGAGCTGCATAATAGCAGAGAGGTACATCTAAAGCATAAACAACAAGTAGGTGTATACCCTCTCGGTACTTTAGTATTAAGCTTTTTTTTAATTTAGTATTGATGAGATTGGAATTAGCTTCCTGGTAATGGAAGTAGTGCTCAGTAATGGGCGGAGAAACTAGTTGTCCGGTAACGAAACTAGTGCTTGAAAATGGGTAGGGAGAAACTACTTATCTGGTGATGGGGCTAGAGCTTGAAAATGGGTAGAGAAGCTAAACACCTAGAAAAGAGAGATTATGCTAGATAATGGGCTAGTGGTATTAGGTCCATGATGACTAGGACATATGATTTAAGGAGAAAAATTGATTGAAAATGATGAATTGAGATTAAAATGTATCATTAAAGTTGTTTTTTATTAATTATATGATTCATGATATAGTTATATTTATGATGTGTAATAAATCAATTTTAGGTACTCCGCAACCGCGTGAAGAATGATAAATATTTAGTCCTTTTGTTAAATTAATGGATATGTAATTAGTAAACCTTTTGTAATGTATATATTAGACATGTAAAAATATTAATCCTTATTATGTTGTAATACTTTTGATAAATTTTCTCTAGATTTTTACATGTTTACAAATTTTCTTAAGCATATAAGAATTATACATAATAATAACTTGGATTGTTATGGTTACTTTTATGACGAGTATTAGAACTATGATTATTAGATGAATTTCTAGTGATAATTCCATTTAAGTGTTTGATTTCTTTATACATTGACTTTGAGTTGTGTGGATATGGAATGAAGTCCAGGATGGTTGAACATAATTGTGATGTTCAATTGTTGTGCATTTTGAAGTTGTCAATAACTTGATATAGTCTAAATATAAAAAAAAACACTGCCGAAATTTTAGTAGATCTATAAATAATTGAAACTGCTTGATCCTTTAAATGAATGAATTTCAATACATATGAAAAAATTACACTAAAGTTTTTACAATTATCACTAAGGAAATCATGTGGAAATTGTGTGTTACAATAAGAAATTTTTATACATTATTAAAGAGTGGAATACTACATAAAATATAATTCCTAACCCTATACAAACTATTCCTATTAGTATGTCTCCTTCATTGCAATCATACATTTGCTAACTAATTTTTTAATTCTCGGTAGTGTAATTTGCTATAAACTCTTAATTAGAGTAGGAATTAGACTTTTGGTCAATCATATGAACTCTTATCTCTATGATTGATTGTCTTTTCTTGTCTAATCACGCCTTATAACTTTCATAGATCATCATGGCTCCTAGTTTCCTTGATTGATCAATTTTTGTCTTTCTTAATTGACTTTGACTCTTTCTAAACCTGATCAATTTCACTACTAACAATAGATTTTATCCTCTCTTTCCCTGCTTGATTATGATAACTATTGTTCTTACTTAGTCAACACATTGATGTTTATTTTTTGTTTAAGAAATGCTCTCAATATTCCTTTATTTAAAAACAAATTTAGGATTATCTCTTGTTATTTAAATGCTAAAATTGATTGAACCAATCAACCATAAATGACGTGGTAAATAAGTATTGTTTCCTAAACATGTTGACCACATTTCTACCTAACATGTCAGCTAGCTAAATTATTTCAAACAAGTGTGCTCGAGCTATTTTAGGTGTGATGCTTAAATCTCAACAAATTATGTTATAATTCTTCAATTGTAACCTAATTTTCACCTTCAACATAAATTCCACATTTCTTTTATATGAAAACATAGAGATTTCTATGAAAAATAATAAATGAAGGGATCTAAACTTCCTTATTCTCCTCAAACATTGAAATGACATCCCAGAGCTTTGCTCCACAATGTTATTTGCTTGTTAACCACTTTTAGAATTATACAGATTTCATTATTCATGTTAATTAGTCTATAATTTATATAGCATAAAAAATATGGTTTGAGAGTGTTTTGGACCATTCTATGAAAAGATTATATAAGAATAAGAATTTAGTCATTTTATTATAAGCATTCAAATAGATACTTTTTGTTTAAATTGACTATGTAAACCTCTATATATGAAAGAAACCCATTTTGATGTTGCCTAGTGTTTCATATATATAATATCAAATGTCTGGGTAGGATGCAATAACACTTTGATGAATAATTGAAATGCTATAAAATATTTGATTACATCCAGTTATCTAGAATTACCACCACTAGAGCCATCAAGAAAGAGCTCTCAGTCAAGTCTAGGTTGAGAGCATCTCTCTCTAAGTTCTCTCTCTCTCTCTCTCATGAGAGTCTCTCTTTCACGACAAAAGCATTTGTGCATCTGCCTTTTGTATTTCAGACGAGAAGGTTTATTTATGGCTAATTTTGTCATCACGTTGTGGTTTCTATGGCTAAATCAAAGAAGAGGTCATTGTTACTTTGATTTGCGCAACAAGATTGTCCATGTCAGCTACCTCATTCTCTACCTACTTCTTTTCACAGAACTAGGGCTCAGACTCGAAGGAGCTTTCTTGTTCTGGCTTTGGTGGGGTTTACCCTAATGTGGCTTCTACAAGTCGAATTCCTCTAGGTGTTGTTCTTGATAGATCGAGTCCTTCTTACCCGGACCCTATACTCGTTGAATCTTGTTTTGATGATGAAGCTCTTGTCTCTGGTCCTAATGGTAGCCATGATTTTAAGCATTGTAGTGCTCCTGACCAGCATCCCCTAGTACCGCGACCTTCAGTGGTTCCTACCTCCTCGGGTGCTGCTTTATCGTGTGTTGAGATACCTCAGGCTTGCAATGAGGGCACTACTAGGGGAAATGCCCCTCCTCGTGGTCCTAGTCGGGTTCTACACTTAGACCCTGTTACTTCTTTTCTAGGTACATATCAACCCTTTGTTGATTCTGTCAATTGTCATACGCATCCTACACTGGTCCATTACCCTGATTTCAATAACACTGCATCTTGTCCCATGTTGGCTGATGATCTAGGGCACACTAGGGACATTTGGAAATTGTGTATTATTGGCTATATTGCAGGTAAATTCTCTGGTTACACAACTCTAAACAACCTCATTGGAAAATGGAAATGTTCTCCTAAGTTAACCATTCATGACTCCGGATGGTTGATTCATAATTTTACTTCTGAGGCTAATAAGATTGTTGTTCTGTCTAGAGGTCCCTACTCCATTTTTGGAAGGCCACTGGTCTTAAAATCCATGTTAGAATATTTTGATTTTGTTGCTACTGATATGTCCATGGTCCCGGTTTGGGTTAGGTTTCTCAATCTCCCACTTCAATGTTGGTCTCCACCATGCTTGTCCAAGATTGCAAGTGTTCTTGGAAAACTGCTTTAGTGTGATCTCCTAATAACCTCTATGTCCATGCTCTCCTAGGCTAGAGTCCTCATTGAGGTGGACTTGCTCCCAGCTTTGCCAACCACCATTAATATTGTGTTGCCTAATGGAATGCCTCTGTTGCAATTAGTTGTATATGAATTGCTCCTGCTCCCTAAGTTTTGCATGCATTGTCGATTGCTTGGCCATACTGAATCTATATGTAACAAGGCTGGAAGAAACAGTAAAGGGAAGTATACTCAATCAAACTCCATTCATGTGAGGGGAAGTCCAGATTCCTCTGGTTTAGGGCCATCTGTAGGATAGTGGAATGCCCCATGGTGCGCACTGTATAGACCCTATGTGTGCTGAAGTTAGGCAGTGGTTGATAGTTGGGTGGAAATTCAAGGGAGAAAAAAGGTCAAACTTGCAGAAGGTGTTCAAGTTGTAACCTCTTTGCAATATCCAGTTTGTGCTTCTCCGGATATAGTGCATTATGATGTAGCTATGGCTGAGAACAAGGATGTTCATCAAGGTCGGAGATAATACATGACTCGTAGTAGAGCTTTGACTAGTTTTAAAAGGAAGTCTCTAGCTGTTGATACTGCTGTTGTATCCAAAGGCAGAGGTTCTAGGACTCAGGCTGGAGTTGCCAGTAAGGTTGTGGAGAGGCCTGAGGACTCGGATCCTCCCACTCTCTCTTTATGATTGGTGGATCAGGGGATCCTTAGTTGCTGCTACTTTACTGTTGGTTGATACTGCTGGTTGCCTCCTGTTTAGGCATTGTGTTTTGCTATTAAATTTTTGGGATCTGATGTTTGTAATGATGGTTCTGTCACCATCTGTTAAGCTTATTTGTTCTTATTCAAGGGAGCTTGTTCCCTCAATGTTCATGCCTATATATATTGACTTGCTGGTCTCCAGCTTTATTTTGTTTGATCTATAATATTCTTACATTTGATCAAAAAAGAAATTGTCTGCCATTTTGATTAAAAAAAAAACATTGTCATCCACCTTCTATCTTTTCTAGTTGGAATCCAATAATGTCTTCCAATTCAGTTATAGGATGTAGACACTTACTTTACATGTTTTGGCCTTAATAGGAGGCATATTTTCAATAAATGAGTTTTATACTTGGGCACAAATTTCAACCAATCTTTTTGAAGATTTATTTTTGGGTGACCTAAATATGGTGTATTTTTTAAGAGAAGGGAAAAGAAGATGAACTTACTGTTGTAAAGATAAAGTATGACTTTTACTATATACTAGATATGCAAATATCTAATATGCTATAGGTTATAAAAGTCAACCATAATGTATTTGAAGATGGAAATAACTCTAGCTAAGAGTAGAATAGTTGTCTTAGGACCTTTTGTTCTTGAAGTCCTATGATGGGTTCAGGCATGAACAACTTTGTGTTTTCAAGAGTTTAGTAATACATACCTAAAAATAAAGGACCTAAGTAGGCCTACTCGGAAATCTTTTAGCAAAAACATATTGATATTTAATTTGTTTAATTGTATTTGTTGAATAATGTTTTATGTTCTAAAATATCCTTTTATTTCTACTCAGCCTTTCAACCTATCAATGTTTTTTTTTACCATTAATAAAAGTTAGTTCTCATAAGGCCTCACATTCTCCTATAGCTGAAGAAGATGAAGCCCCCATTATTATTTAAGGACTAGGGTTAAAGTATGTCTGATAATAAAAACATGTATATAGATTTGTTTTTCAAACATGTGCCTTACCACATTCTTCTTATGCTTTCTAGGCACAAATTCCTAAAACTACTTCTCCATCAATGGTATCTATCATGGAGATGAAGCTACAAGTGCTATCTTCCTTTTTTATATTAAATGCTTCTTTATACCTTATTGTTGTAACTCTAAATATTATTGTTACTACTCCTAAAAGTGCTCTAAACCTTATTGTTGTGTCACCAAATCTTGGTTCTACTCCCAATACTGTTCCATTTTCACCTCCTATAATTGTTCAAGATACGTATATTTCTTTACTATTACGTAGATCTCTTAATCCTATAATTTTTCCTACTTTCATTTTTGAACAACCTCTTAGGATTTGTCATCTAACTACTGACTATTTTATAGTCATTATGGATGTGATATTGGAAAGAGAATTCCCTTCATCCTCATCTGTAAATGATGTTAGTATGCATGATATTACTACAAATAGGGTAGATAAATTGGTTGAATCTATCTTAATAAGGACAAGAACTTGTAAAGTAAATACCAGTGCAGTTAAAACTGCTATTGCATAATTATACTTTCTCTCCCTTTACATGGAATATGGATGAAATATGTACCAATAAATCTCGAGTAACAATAGTAACTTCTTAGCAAGAACTTAAAGATAAATTCTTTAACCAACTTCTAGTTAAAGATGATGAATATAATGAAGCCTTAACTCTATTTTTAGTTATGGAAGACAAGTAAGTCATTACTCTTAATTGACCAATTATGGCTACTCCATCTTCAAGATAAAAGGTAAAACTTTGATATTAGTCTACTTTTACAAGTGATTATAATATAAGCTTCTTCCTTTTAAGATACTTTTGATGATTTACTGGCTTTATTATCTCCTAAAACTGTATGAGAGATATATAGTTAAGAAGCACATTATTAGAGATAATCTTTACTAGGGGTTGTTAAAATGATTTTAGTGCTTTCTAGAAAAGGGGTGAACATCCTCAATGACTAGGTCGTTATGGAGCATATTCAACAATTTTGGACAATATCTTATCCCAAGGTGTTATGAAATTAATTGGATAGGAGATATAAGAAACCCTTCTACAACTCCAAGGATGCCTCATTCCTGTTGGAATAATAGGAATAACTGTTTTAGAGATGCAAATAAATTATGAAACAACACAAAATATAACACTTTTATAAATAAAGCTTAAGAGGATAAACACATTGTTGTTCATAAAGATCATTTATTGTAAAAGTATTATTAATTAATATATATTTTTATAAAGTTAAATCCATTTCATTAAGGGAAACTGGCTCAAGTACAAGTACCCATTACTGAATCTAAAACTTCTATAAACTAGATAAAGATAAAAGCTAAGAGTGATATAAAGATGGATCTAACCCTTTAAACATAAAAAATAACTATCATGACAACGTGATGAAGTTGCATGAATTAAAGAAAAAGTCAACAAAAGCACTTTATAATATAGCTTTATATTTTGAAGGATTTAGGGTTGGGTTGCTTTTTTAAGCTTGATGTAACTACACAATTTTGTTTTCTTAATACTTGTGAGATTTCATGAATGTAAACTAAAATTTCTAATTTAATATTATATTCCTAATTTCATGAAATCCAACTTTATTCATTTATTTGTGTTAATTTTTTGAACGAAAATGATCTTAATTTCACTTCTATAATTTGTGAAAAAAGTTTGTTCATTATTAACTTTACTAATTATTTATACTTAACAAACAATTAAAATTCTACATATTATTACATACAAAAAACAAAATTTGAGTTATGTTATGAAAACAACCTAACCATCAAGCCCAAAGTACAAACAATATAGGTTTAGAGCTACCTCACGCTTATAATCTTCAGGCCATTCCTTTAGTTTTTTTAAGAATCTCACTTTATGTTCTCATATAAGGGTAGTGCTTATTAGATATCAATCATTGATTGACAAAAAACAAAGCAACTCTGTATCTTGAATAGCTAGATTGTAAACACCTCCTTTAAGAATTCTATCAATAACATGTGGACTTTTCTAATTTGGGACCATTTGTCAAATTTTAAATTCTTATGGTTAATTGGTACTATGGCCTTCTACACCAGTTTACCATATTTAAAAATTATTTGGTCAATTATGTTTATTGTATGCTCTTTTAACCTTGTTTTTATGTGCTAGTAAGTGATCTCCAAATGTAGTAAGTTTTATTCCATTCAAATCCTCTTACTCTACTAGCATAATAGAATAATAATATATTCAATCTATATCATACTATATAGCTCATTTGAGTAACTAAACTGTAAGTTTCATGGGCATTATAACATTATAGATATAAGTTAAAATAAATGGTAGGGTTTCTAAGGAAATATTCTATAAATTCCTACATGCCATAATACTTTTAAAAATGTATCATGCCAAACCTTATGATTATGTTTTACCAATTTTTGTATCTTAAGAATTAATTTTTTTATTAGTTGATTTTGCTTGCTTTTTTCTCTTATGTGAATTGTTTCACATCCTTCCCATAAATATTAATTGTTGGTTCAATAATGTTTGTTTTTGGTAGTCCAAATTTATAGGTGATTTTTTCCTTAATAATCTTGATTATAATTTCTTGGTTGATCGAACAATAAAGAATGGTTCAACTAACTTAATGAAGTAATATGTAGCTACCAAGATGTAGTTATACTCTCTTGAAAAAGGTGGGTGTATCTTGCCAATAATGTCCATTACTCAATCTTTAAAAGGTCATTGAGCTCGTTTGATGGTACTCAATGTATTGGAAAAAACTACTAGTAAGCTTGACATCCTTTTGTATAACTAATGCATTCCTTGATTATTCATAGTTAATGGAAGATATGGTTCATGATTAACCATCTCATCATGATTCCTAATTAATGAGCTTCATAATGTCCTTCATGAACCTTAATTATAATCAACAATGCTTTCTTTAGTCTTAAGTATTTAAGAAAAGAAATTAATTTTCTATCTCCTATATAATACATTTACAGGAGAACATAATTGGTCACTTTCAATCTAAAGGATCTTGAGAATTTCTGGAAATGATCTTGAAATTAAGTCTTTATTTCTTATCTATATTCCTTCTATGAATCCAAAACACTTGTTTTATTAAAACCTTTTGTTTGCAGCTAACAACGAATTTCAATAACAGTCATGTTATCCATGTATTATTCATTTTTTCCCTATAAGATCTTTACTACTTTGTTAATCATTATACTCCTATTATATATCAACAATAGCTGATTGATCGACAATCCTCATAAGTATGATGCTACGATGATTAAAGAGCATTTTATATGATTCATTTTGAGCCAAGCCATTAGCTTTTGTATTGTTTACTCTCACTAAAAAATAAAAATTAAATCATAAAGGTCTTTAACTACTATATGGTATGGAGTTAGTGTAGGTTATTCACACTTTTATTCACTAGCTAACTAGTTTATAAAATGTAAAGAATCTTATGTTACCTTAACTAATTATGCTTCTAACTCTAAGAGTATTTCGAGACCTATGGTTAAAGCCACATAGTCAACTTGGTTATTGGTTCATGAAAAGTCAATCCCAAATGATAAGTTCACCTTATCACCTACTATATAAATTATTGCCACCCTTATACTAACCTTATTCTTAGTTTTTTGCCCATCAAACTATAACTACCATGGAACAAATTCAACCATAACAAGATCATAATCTTATTCTAATTCTTGATTGATATCAAAGAAAGTATGATTAACTAAGAAATCAGACAAAGATTTTAGTATTAAATCATAATTGAACCTGAACAATACTAAAATCTACTTACTAATATGATCTCATAAGAAAAGGATAGACAATATATACTTTATTTAGTTTATTTTACAAATTACACACACATCAACTGACAATATATACTATCAAAGCTTTAGATAAGAAAAATATTAGGACAAATAAAACTTTTATATTTAAGTGTAACATCCCTCAACATCTATAAGAATGTGACTGATATAATAGATAATTTGCTCATATTTAGCTTCATTTTAGTTGTTCAATATCGAAACTCATCTCTCATAAGTGTAAGGTTAATTTCACCTTGTCAATTTTCCCTTTGCTTGTTATTCTATAACAGGTTCTTCTTGAAGTAGAAGAGGATTGGCATTCCTTTTTGAAAGGTAGCCTTTAGAGCATTATATTACCTGATCAAAAGTTAGGATGTCTATAGATAAGGTTGTTAGGCCATGTAATTAACCCAAGGTTATTTATACACTTATAAAGTAGGTGGTGCTTTATGTGTGATTGTGTTCTAGTGTTGCTAGGTTTGCCACTATGTTTTCTATACAAGAATTTGATATCTACTATATCATTATAAACTCTTATACATTCCTCTTAAGTGTTTGATTTTGAAAGATACCATGATACTTGCCTTTAAGTATCTGCATGGGAGATCATTTTTACCTCAACTCATTATGAATTTAATTGAGCTGATTGACCATGATCTATATAGTTTTATTGACCACTAAAATGTTATTATGGTAGGTAATGTTTGTTGTATTTTCCATGTTCAATTAGATGGCTATCAAATCAGTATTAGATAAATTCATTTGTTGATAAAAGGATCATCCTTCAAGAGGAACTATTGGTGGCTGATTGGAATTTTGACCTCCTAACTACACCAAAAGTCTAAAAAAATAGATTATGCATGATGTTAGGATGAAGGTTTAGGAACGCCATTGTATCCTTCAAAAGATGATGAAGGAAATGATGCTTAAATGATGGTAGGAACACTATTAATCTATCTATGTGCAATTCTTTATTGCTCAATAGAGTTAGACAATGAAGAACCATTACATGGTACTTCTAGTTATGATTGCTTAATTCCCCCCTATACTAGTGATTGATTGATAAATTCTTCATTGCCATATAATTGGCCTTTATTAGTTACATATACTAACTATTCACTAGTCATAATTATATTGATTTTACAAGATTGCTTTTTAGATGGCATGATTACTAATCTATTATTATATTAGCATTATGCTAATTTGTTGGTGGTCGATGGTTTAATTTGTTATGATAATAAATAGATCCCACAGAACATGTCAATCTATTAATCAATTAGATAATTCAAGATCTATTATGCTATTTATTATTCATTGAAAAACTATAATTAGAAACTAATTTCTAAACAACAACAAATAGCAGCCTTGCAAATCAAACAAAATATTACAAACATTGCTTGACTTTGACAAATTAAAATCAAAAGAAAATGTACAGAAACTATTTTGAAAAAAAATGTAAGAAAGAAATAAAGAGGTAAAGATAAAAGCTATAAATGAAAGAAAAAAAATAAAAATGATAATTAAAGGATAAATTAAGAAGAGAAAGGTAAATTGTAAAAAAGAAATTGTGTGTTTAAAGTTATGTTAGTGTATATTCCAAGCAACTAATTAGGTGGTTACATCTAGCACTAATATTATTCAGGCAAAACATATATTTTATAATTTTATCTTTATTATCATTTAAGTTAGATTAATGAGTCTAAAGTAAACATAAAGTTTTTAGGACAAAAATATTTTGCAAAGAAAATATAAAGTGGTTATAATTACAAGGATTTTTATTATATCAAGGTATTATTCATAAATATTCCTTATCAATTATCTATTAAGATTGGATATTAATTAGAGATGTTAAGACTAATACATATGTTCTTTCTTTTATGAAATGTAGAAACTATTCTTATAAACTAAGATACAAGGGATACCTAAAACTAATATATAGGTGCTTGTTAAATAACAAGTACATTAAATTGACTCACATGGGAATTTCATATGGAGACATTACTCGTATCTATAGAAAGACTCACATGGTAGTTGTGAAAGTCATCCCTAAAATTGAGATCACCAAGTTAATCTTATATAGAGAATATTATATTTTGATCCTTACTACATGTTGTCTTAATCAAATGTAACAGATGGGCACATATCAGGTATAACATAAATTATATGAAGGTATTTGAGTGATCAAGAGAGGATTTATCACCCTAAGTGAATTAAACAAAATGTTCTATATGTTCTTAAATAGTATTGATTATGAAATTCTTATAAATGGTGGAATCAAAATTGAAAAGGTTTCTAATCTTATTCAACAAAACCAATGATTGTGGTGTTTTAGAACCAACAAGATTTAATAGAGTAAACACTCTCTATGCTAAAATATGTAAATTGTAATATTCTAGATAAATGGATAATAATTATACTAATAAACTAGTCATTAAAGACTAAGTCAAACTAAATATTACTTTTCTAATATTTCAAAGATTATGACACGTTGATATATGTTGCACTTGGTCTTCAAAAATAATCAATCAAATTATTGATTTTAGAATAAATTCTATTATTTAATTTATTTAATCCTATTTTCATTAGAATTATAATTTATATTTGGGTAAACTTATTGAAAACCTAATACATCACACATAATAAGAATTATTGGTAAGAAAGAAAACTTATATTACTAATCATATATTACTTGATTGTAAATGAGTTTTGAAAATTGAGGACTATAATGTAATTTTAGACATAAAAAAATCAAGTAAAGATTTGATCATATAAATTTATAATAACTATCCTGAATAAGATATGTGATATTTTTCAGAGAGGAAAGTGATATTTTATTATTAATAGGGATATTAAAATTTTGCTATAAATGTTATGCCTAATGTTTTTCAGATGAGTTCAAACATAGAAAATACAACAAAGAAGATCTGAGAACAAAGAACTAAAGGAAAAGAAAAAAATTTAGTTCTCAAGACATATCAACCCCTCTCACCTAAAATGATTTAAGAGATTTCTAATCAAATAATTCATGTGGGTTACTATTAGGGGCTATATAATTGGACGACTTGTAATTTACGACAACCTAACTTTGAAGAGTTGATAAAACCTTAGAAGAAAGAATTAATCTTCAGGTAATCTTAGCATAAATCTTAAACAACCCTATATTGTCTAACAAGATTTATGAGATTCTTGGAAAAATTTAAAACACTATTTCCATCGTGTTCATGTCTTTTAGGAAACCCAATAGGTTGACCATCAATTCTAGCAAAATAGATGACATTTTTATATTGTTACAAAGATGAAATTATACATGTACTATAATTCCTAACCCTATACAAATTATTCATAGTAGATTAAGAGCTCATAACATGAATCTTAATACAATTTGTATCCTTATTGGCATGTCTCTTTCATGGTATTTATATGTTTTTTTAACTAATTTGTTATTTGTTTTTGTGCAATATGCCACGTACTCTTATTTAGAGTGTGACTTGGTCTATAGTCAATCATATAAACTCTTATCCTTGTGGTTGATTGCTTTTTCCTGATTGATCACATCTCTTAACTCTTCTGGAAAATCATGACTCCTAGTTATCTTCGTCAATCACTTCCTATCTTTCCTAGACAATTTGAACTCTTCCTAAACCTAATTGATTTTACTATTAACGATGGATTTTAGTTTTTTTTTCTTGTTTCATGGTAAATAACAATTATTTTTACTTAGTCGACAAATATATATTTATTTTTTTGTAGACAAAATAAGGGTGATGAATCTTGAGCTTCCTTTCAGCAGCCAATAACATCTCATGATATCCTTTTAGGATATTACCTAATACATCTAAAAGAGTTGGGGTGCCAACTCTCCTCTTTCAATGTTCATATGAACAGTGAAGGAGGTGACTTCTTTTTTTTTTGCATTACCCTTTCTATTTTTTCTTTTATTTTTTTCATTTTCGTCCTTTAACATTTACTTGATTTTAAATGTTTTCGTAAATTATTTAAGTTTGATTTCTATAAAGTTTTCGCAGTCTCAAATAAATCTCCTGACATTTAGTTTGTGCTTGCTTTATAAATATCTATTTTTGCTATCATATAATTAAATAAAAATAGTTTTAGAAAACAAAGTTCATAAACCTAGTGGAATCCATCACCCAGATTGTGAATTTTACGAGTTAAGTCATAAAGCTCAGGTTGATTCAATATGTCGACATCTAAATATTAAAAAAAAATCATCTTGATTTAAAAAAAAAAAAACCATACTTTTTACAGTTTATTCGGGATGCCTTCGGATTCACCATATTGACTGGGTCATGTCAAAGTCACTTTCACACAGTTTAATTTTAAATTTGGATTAGAAGGTATCAAGTTTAACTTGTTAAGTCATGTTTAATAACAATGTCAAATTATTTCTTATGATTTAAATATTTTTTTACGTTGACTTTTTTTATTGAGAGAAGAATAGAAAAATTCATTAATATACTTCTTTCCTTTTTGTTTTTTAGGCCTGTCACCGTTGTCAGGTGCTTGAATTCTTCTGTTTAGGCCAGTACACTCTTGAATTCTTCTGTTTATACCAGCACACTAAATATTTTTTCTAAATTTATCAGTCCTCTCTCTCTCTCTCTCTCTCTCTCTCTTCCTTTTACTCTTGTTTTCCTTGTCTTTTCATTTTTTTCTTATCTTTTACTAATGAAAAATGTACAAAAAAGTAGGAAAACATTTAAAAATTGAGTGAAATTTAAAATTTGAGAGTTTTGGGAAGCATGCGCAAATATATATTTAGAAATTCTTTCATTTGTTAAAAAAAAAAATATATAGTAACGACTCATGTATGATGGCAAAGTAGAGGTTGTGGATTTTTAGAAGAAATTAACTCGACAAAAAAAGAAGAAGAGACCACCCTTAATAAATGCATTTACTCAAGCATCAATATCAGTTTTACTAGCAAGTATGTCGAAAGATCCCAAGAACTATTTTTTACTTGGGATTATGATATGATGTATGGTTTTAGATAGAAAGATCTAAACTCATGGAGAGCCCTCGCCAGTAAAATCAGACTGCCGAGGCTTACAAACAGCTGACGCATCGTATGGCTCCTGACGTGAAATGTTTGCGATCCGACTCCGATTGTTAAAATTACCGACAGAACTTTGTGTCTTAGTGCTGCGGACAAAAACAAATCGCACATTTAGGAATTAGGTCTTTATTAGTACAGTATCAAAAGATTGGAGTGGTTTGTTGTCTTATTATCCTGAATAGAAGGAAAAGCACTACGTAGTTGTATCCACGAAAACAGCAGTTTGGAAACTTTCGTCGTCATCACATGTGAATTCCACATGACACAACTATACATGAACTCCCACTTGGTGTCACAACCACCTGCCAGTGTCTCAGGAAGCGGATATAAGGGCCAGGCCGCGTTACTTAGCCACCTTGTTGTGCCGGTGGAGTCGTCCCTATTGGTGTCGGTTAGAGCCACACCTGAGAGGACTCTTTGGCAGTCACTGTGTCGTTGCACCCACTATTCATTCCCATCATACATCCATATCATTCCAACCAAGAGTGGGGTAAATCAAAGCCTTGCCGGCATGTTTACACTATGTGGGGTGATCCCAAAAGGATAGTGTCCTATACATGAGGGACTAATTACCCTAGGAAGGCCCCATATAGGACGGAGGTAAATTAGCTCAGAGGAAAACAAAGGGTGGGTTTCCCCATCTGTAGGTGGTCGGCTTAGGCCAGTGCCAAGTGAGACAACAAACCGAAAACCCTTCTATTTCCCATTTCTTACATTAATTGGTGTCTCTCTTCTTGTCGGTAAATGGACAATTCTTTCATTTTCTTTTGTGGGTCTCATGACTCGTAATTGTTCATGTTTTCCATTTGCAAATGTTTGGATTTTCAATCTTTGAATTATGTTGTCTTAGAATTCCTGTCATCTATGTTCTAATGTTTGTATCTCAGTAACAATTGAGGGGTACCTTGCTGTCTCGTTTATGTCAGTATATTGGTTTCTATTAGTACGTATTTGTAAATATTTCAAGTCGCAAAATAAAACACGTGGGGGTGGAGGGACGAGAGAACTAATCAAAGATTACAACTCAGGCTCATGATGCGATAATATTTGTTAGTAAACAAACTCACAATACATGGTAAAGTTTTTGAGGAAAAAAAAGCGTGGAACTCATTAGGATTAATTAAGCCGTTAAATATTAAGATTTAGAAATCAAATAGAAATTTTATAGAACTGAACTCCTAAATTAAACTAAATTGTTTGACAAGAATAAATTAAAATAAATAAAGAATGCAGCTTAAGGTTGTAGAAATAATAAAAATAAATATAGGACTTTTGATATTACATAGTTAATCCTACATAATTTATTAATATTAAATTTCAAATCCTCATATTGATGATTAAAAAATCCCTTAATTATTCAATGTTTTCTCTCAAACAACATTAAAATATCTCAACCTCATAATTCAACATATCTCTATGTAAATTAAATTATTTGAAGATTCATTAAGTTCTTTGGTTTATTTTTCAATCTAAAATCACATTAATCATAGTAAAGTATCTCTAATTTTCGCTCAATTAATGGTATTTTATCTTAAAAGCTTCTAATCATAAATTACCTCTCAATCTCATTACGATTAATTAGATCAAACAATAATTTGCTAGAAAATTATAAGCGATAGGAACAAAAAGATAAACACTCAACATAAAAAAAAAAACTAAAATAAAATAATTTGAAATTTAAATTGTGTAATCAAAACTAGACTACGTCAAAACTCTAAAAAAATAACTTTAGTTTATAATGAATCTGAAATAAATCATGTTCTTAATAGAATACATCAAAGGAAAATTAAGAAGAAGAATAAAATTTATTTGCTTGGAATTGGTTGACCAAGCACTCCAATGCAACATCTTGTTCTCTCTTTTGCTCATTTTCTTTTTATTTCAATGATAAAAGAACCTCTTTTTTTCTTCTTCTTTGGTCATGGTCTCTTCCCTTAATCTCTTATTCTTTTTTTGGTCTAAAATATCCTGAAAACATAGAAGAAGAAAACAAATATGCTCTCTTACTTTTACATTGATCAATCTTTCCCTTATATACAAGATAGGAACCCTATATAGGAAAGTAGACTAATTAGAATCAACCATATATTAGGAAAGTAGACTAATTAGAATTCCTATAATTAGGCTCTACATTACTTCCTAATTATGTGCTATTTACAACCTGTAACATTCCCCCTCAAGTTGGAGTATAGATATTTATAATGCTAGCTTGTTACAAAGATAATCAACTCGAACCCCGTTTAGAGCTTTCGTGAAAATATCCCCCAATTGTTCTCCAGTCTTCACATACCCTATGGAAATCAAACCTTGTTGTATTCTCATGGATGAAATGACAGTCACTTTCAATATGCTTAGTTCGTTCATGAAAAACATGATTAGATGCAATATGAAGAGAAGCTTGGTAATCACATCATAATTTTGTCGGTACTAAAGCCTTGAGGCCTACTTCAATTAAGAGTTGATACATCCATATTATTTCACACACAGACTGTGTCATGGCTTTATATTCTGATTCTGCACTTGATCATGACACAACATTTTTCTTCTTACTTTTCCACGAAACCAAATTGCCTCCAACAAAGACACAATAACCTGATGTGGATCTTCTATCTACCTTGGAACCTGCCTAGTCTGCATCTAAAAAACATTCAATATGAGTGTGTCCATGATTTTCATACAAGATACCACGTCCAGGTGCTCCTTTTAAGTAATATAAAATCTATTCTAAAGCTGCCCAATGGTGAACTGTTGGGGATGACATAAACTGACTTACAACACTGTTAGAATAAGCAATATCTGGATGAGTCACTATAAGATAATTCAACTTCCCAACCAGTCTTCTATATTTCTCTGGATCTTCAAATAATTCACCATCTTTTATAAGTTGCAAATTAGAAATCATTGGGACACTACATGGTTTCGCCCCCAATTTCCATGTCTCGGTTAATAAGTCAAGCACATATTTCCTTTAAGATAGGAAGATACCTCTTTGCTCCTATTTACTTCAACACCCAAGAAATACTTTAGCATCCCTAAATCTTTCGTGTGAAACTAAGTGTGAAGAAAGGACTTAAGAGATGAGATTCCTATAATATCACTTCCAGTAATGACAATGTCATCTACACACATAACTAAAAGAATGATGCCAACTTCAGATTGTTTATAGAAAACAAAGTGGTCAGACTTACTTTTTGTCACGCCAAACTTTTCAACTGCTTGACTAAATATTCCAAACCAAGCACGAGGACTTTGTTTCAAACCATACAGAGATTTGCGAAGATGACAAACTTTCCCATACTCCCCCTGAGCAACAAATCTAGGAGGTTGCTCCATATAAACTTCTTCCTGAAGATCACCATGAAGAAAAGCATTCTTGATATCTAGTTGATGCAAAGGCCAATTATGAATAGCAACCATAGAAATAAATAACCTGATAGATGTCAATTTAGCAACAAGAGAAAAAGTGTCAGAATAATCTACTCCATAGGTTTGAGCATATCATTTAGCAACAAGTCGGACTTTCAGTCGAGCTACTAACCCATCAGGATTTACCTTAACCATGAACACCCACTTACATCTAATAGTCTGTTTCCCTGGAGGTAATTTGACCAAGTCCTAAGTACCATTGTCATCTAAAGCATTTATTTCCCTTATCAATGCATTATGCAAGTCAGGATAAGATATGGCTTCATGAATAGTTTTGGGAATAGACATGGAATCAAGAGAAGTAAGAAAAGAACAAGAAGAAGATGACAAGTGGTGATAAGAAACAAAGGAAGAAACTAGATAAGTACATTGATGCTTACCTTAGCGTAAAGCAATAGGAAGAGCATCGCTTGAGGTTGGATCTGATGATGAAGGAGCTGGTGTAGGACATGTAGTAGGAGGGATTTGTCATCTGGAGTAGACTTAAAGAATGGGAGGCTTAGCAGGATCCAGTTCAGAGACAGGTTTAGAGGATGTGATGGTATAGACTAACAAGTCATCATCCTTCCCCTGACGAGCAGGAGTGGAAGATTGAAAATATGGTGTAGCTTTTAGGAAAGTAACATCAGCTGAGACAAGATATTTATTAAGATTAGGACAATAGCATCGATATCCTTTTTTAAGACGAAAATAACCAAAGAAAATACACTTCAAAGACTTAGGGTCTAATTTGGTGACATGCGGACGAACATCCCGGACAAAGCAAGTGCTACCAAATATCCTAGGTGCAATAGGAAACAATGACTTGGTTGGGAAAAGGATACTGTAAAGGCCAGATGAAGGCATACGATTAATCAGAAAACATGTTATTGAAACTGCATCAGCCTAGAAAGGTTTGGGAACATTCATGTGAAATAATAGGGCTCTTGCTATTTCAAGAAGATGTATGTTTTTCCGTTCCACTACTCCATTCTGAGAAGGAGTATCAACACATGAAGTTTGATGAATGATGTCATTGTAAAACATGTAAGTTTGAAAAGATGCTGACAATATTCTTTGGCATTATCACTACACAATGTATGGACAGAAATATTAAATTGAGTTTTAATCTCAGCACAAAAAGCACAAAAATAAGAAAACAACTCAGAATGACTTTTCATTAAGTATAACCAAGTCACGCGAGAGTAATCATCAATAAAAGTAATGAAGTACTTAAATCTAATTTTAGACGGAACTGGACAAAAACCCCAAACATCAGAATGAACTAATTCAAAAGGAAAACTTGTTCTCTTATTGACTCGAGGATGAGAATAAAGACGATGGTGTTTGGCAAACTAAAACAACTCACAATCTAATAAAGACACCCTACTAAATTGTGGACAAAGTTTCTTTAACAAAGGTAGAGAAGGATGGTCCAACTGACAATGCACCTCCAGAGGGGTTGTTACACCATAACAAACAATGGATTTGGGTATCTGTATGTCCAGGATGTAGAGACCTACAGACTCATGTCCTTTACCAATAATCTTCTTCATCATAAGATCCTAAAATAAGCAATAATTAGGAAAGCATAAGATGCAATAGTTAAGCGCAAGAGTAAGCGTGCTTACAGAAATTAAATTATAGGACAATTAAGGTAAATATAGAATACATGACAGAGAAATCAAAGGAGTTGGGGTAATTGTGCTAGACCCAAAAACATAAGATGTTGACCCATCTGCTAAAGTAACATTAGAGGTGGATGTATGTGACTGAAAAGTAGAAAAAAGATTGGAATTACCTGTCATATGATTTGTGGCACCAGAATCAATGACCCATTTGGAGGATGAGGAAATAAGACAAGTATTCGGTTTACCTGACTCGAAAATGATATGAACATGGGTATATGAAGACTTTAAAGATTCTTGGTACTGAGAGAACTTGACAAATTCATCTGCAGAGATAAGAACTGATTTTTTAGATGTATCATTAGCAGATACAATATTGGCCGAGTGAGTTTTCTGAGTTTTTTTTTGTAGTCTTCTACAATCACGTTTCATATGTTCTGGCTTATGACAATAATGACACATAATCCCTCATGAATCTTATATACAATCAAATTTACCCCTCCTTTGTTACCACCTCTGTAATATGATCGTCTAGCATCATACATTAGTTCGACTAACAAGATAGACAGGTGGAGAACTTTCTATGCGAAGTACCCTACTAAATACATCTTGTAATGAAGAGATCTCAGAGGTAGAGAGAATCTGAGATTTGGCAGTCTCAAATTCAGAAGGGATACCAGTAAGAAAACTCATGAAAACCATAATCTCCCCTTGACTTTGTTGTATTTTTACATTAGGACTAAAAGGTAAGAACATATTAAGCTCTTCATAAGTTCTTGTAAAATCCATAAAGTAACTTGTAAGAGACCTATCATGTTTTTATGCACGGTAGAAGGTTTTACACACCTTATAAATGCGGGAGACATTCCCTTTTCTAGAATATAAGAGATCCAGATATTACATCAATTCCTTAACAAATTCACAATGATTGATCAATCCAATTACCTCATTATTAATGGAGTTTTGTATCTGCAAGAATAATCGGGCATCCTTCTTCAGCCATGTCTGTCTTGAATCATCTTTAGGTGGATCATCAGTCATATGATTATCCTTATTGATACTCCGCAAATAAAGACTAACGGTCTTACTCCAATCCAAATAATTGGAGCCATTGAGCTTGTGTTTAGTGATTTTATACAACACCAGGATTACATCAGTTATTACTGCTGCCTTTTTATCAGTCATAACTCACAAAATTGTATTTGTAAATCTTAACTAATAAAATTGTCGTTGAAAACAAGAAAACCTATTCTGGATCCCAACAGTCACATCAAGGGAGAGATTGACACAACAAAGCACAAATATGTGTTATACCAAATTTTATAGTATTAGGTCAAATATGAGCAACCAATGCTTTGATACATTGAAAACATAGAAGAAGAAAACAAATATTCTCTCTTACTTTAACATTGATCAATCTATCCCTTATATACAAGATAGGAACCCTATATAGGAAAGTAGACTAATTAGAATCCCTACAATTAGGATCCTATAGTAGGAAAGTAGACTAATTAGAATCCCTATAATTAGGCTTTACATTACTTCCTAATTATGTGATATTTACAACCTGTAACAATATCCTTTTATTTGTTTCTTGATATTTCTTTAAAAAAATGGCGTATTTTGACCTTGACTTCGAGCCCTATTTACATTTAGATAGTATAATTTATAGATTTATAGAAACTTATAATTCTTATAGATCTTCATCTTACTTTTTTTACACCAATATCGTATAATTCTGATAGTTGTAGATAAATTTATGTCTGATTTACCAAAATATATTCATGAAATTTCTTATATGAAAATTTCTTTTTCTTACAATAGGAAATTTCTCTCTCCTTCTCCTCTTATTTCTTAAAATATGTGCACAACCTCTTAAGGTAGATTTCCTCATTAAATTGGCTTATAAATGAGCTTTCATGAATTTATTTAGTCCTACATATAAATAAAAATAAATAAATAATAACTATATAAAATTGAAATATTTAAAACAAACTAGCATAAAATTAAAAAGAAAAGTAGGTAAAAATTGTATAAAACTCAAGTGCATCGAGTACCCCCAAATTTACTTCTTGCTTGTCCTCAAACAAGAATAATAATAAAAAAAGAATTGGTTTAATTCATAAAATTTGTTGCCTCAAAGATTGCCTAAAGTTTATAATCCAAATGAATCATTCAATATCACACAAATCTAAAAGTTGATTCAAAACTCAATAACACCTCATTATCAATTCTCTTATTCATGTATACGTTTCATTCTGACTTCATTGTTAGCTCCACATATGATTTGTTTTTATATAAACAAGTAAGTTTGAAATGGATCTCTAGTTATGACATTGATATTTCAAACTTCATAAGCTTGCTTTTCAAATCACTCTCTATTAATGTAAAACAAAATATTACCAAGGATCAATAGGTCTTTATTAGGCTTGTAATGTAAGGCTAAAGTGAGGGCTACAAAGAAAGGATAAGATTTAAACAAGGTAAGAGAACTAGATTTTTAACACAAATAGAACACACTCACTTCAAACTCATATACTACTTCCTAATCCTTTCAATCTTCAAAAACATCTCTCTTTATCATTTTTCCAAAGATCTAGGCTCAAACAAAACAAAAATCTTTAACATTAACAAAGAGGAAGAATCCTTTCTATAATTAGTCTTGTCATCATTTATTATACTATTTCAAGCTCTACACCCTTTTTTTTCTTCTACTAAAAATGTACATCATGTAATATCAACCAATGTATTCACAACATATTTGATAACATGGGATGTGATAAAATTTCCTTAAAGACTTTTTATCTCTCACACCTTACACGCTCTTCTAAGAATGAGATTGCGTAAACTTATTTCTCTTGAAAGGTGAGGATATTAGTGTTTAAGCTCAAATAAGGTAGGGAATATAATGTCTTTAAAAAAATTATAAGGCCAAAGTATAATTCAACAAAGCTCAAAGAGGTGACTATGGATAAAAATGATAGATAGGTAAGCATGAAAGGCTTAATCAATTCAGAGAAAGCTTAAATCATTTCCCAATTAATATTTTATTTAGGGTTTCACCATGAATATCATCAAACAGATTCTAGAGTTTGTAGAGATAATCTAAATTTATAATATTCACATAAAATTTATCTAGGTTTGCAAAACAATTGATTATCATGATAAATATTCATTGAATATAGAAAATCTCAAATTAAGCAAAATCAAGTTAAAGATTAATAGAAAGACTCAAGAAATAAGAGTATTTCCTAATAATTATAATTAATTTCAACCATATTCTTATCATAGGCTTTTTTATTCACCAAACCAACTCTCTCTTTTTTTATTATTTGTTTTTTTGAAAATAAAATAACATAAACTCTCTTCCCCCAAACTTAATTAAAATGTTGTCCTCAATGAGAAAGAAGAGAAATAGAAATAAATTGAGAAAAGGTACAAAATCCTCCCTTAATTTGCATTTGAATGTTGTCCTTGAAGAAAGTGCAATCATGTAACTCATTGGAGAGCCTCCAAACTTATGCAAACCTATAAAAAGATAGATAAAAAAAATTAAACTGAAAATAATGAGAATAATAAAATAAAAATTTGGGTTGCCTCTCAAAAAATTATCATTTGAAACTGACAAGGTTGATGGGAAATCTTTGCATGCTAAATTCTCTATCCACATAAGGCTTTAATCTTTGTCCATTGACCTTAAATGTCCCTTTTGTCTCATGATAAACTGTAATCGCTCTATATAGAAAAACATGAGTCATAATAAATGGTTTTGGCCATCTTGATCATAATTTTCCTAGAAAAAGTTGAAGTCTTGAATTAAATAGTAAAACTTTATGCCCCACTTCAATCTCCTTTTTCAAAATATTCTTATCATGCCATCTTTTGGTTTTATTCTTGTAAATATAAGCATTTTCATAAGCATAATTGCAAAATTAATCCATCTCATTTATTTGCAACACTTTTTTTCTCACCTGCGGCCTTTAAATCAAATTAAGTGTCTTAATAGCCCAATAAGCTCTATATTCTAGCTCCACGGGTAAATGACATGTTTTTTTATAAACTAACAAATAAGATGACATTCCAATTAGTATTTTAAATGTTGTTTTATAGGCCTATAATGTGACGTCTAATTTTCATATCCAATCCTTCCATGAGACATTAGCGGTCTTTTACAGTTTGTGTTTTACCTCTCTATTGGACACTTCAACTTGTCGACTTGTTTGAGGATGATATGGTGTTGCCACAAAATAACTTCATACTTAGTAAGTAAAGCTTGAACTTAACGGTTGCAAAAAAGTTTCTGTCATCACTAATTATTTCCCTTTGAATGCTAAATTGAGAAAAAAAAATATTTTTTCAAAGAAAATTCACCACAACCTTAGCATCATTGGTTGGAAAGGCAACAAATGCCACTCACTTGGAGACATAATCTACAGCCACCAAAATAAATTTATTAAAATATAAAAATGGATAAGGACCTATAAAATCTATCCCCCAAACTTTAAACAATTCAATCACTAAAATATTATTCAAAGGTATCTTATATTTCCTAGAAATATTCCTAAATTATTAACATTGACCACATGAATTAACAAAGTTAAAAGTGTCCTTAAAATAGAAGGCCAATAAAATCCAAATTGTAAATTTTTACCTCTATTTTTGCTCTGCCAAAGTGACCGCCTACTTCCAATGAGTGGCAATGTTGGAGTATGCTCTCCATCTCTTCTTCAAGTACACATATCTTAATTATATGGTTTGTACAATTTTGATATAGAAAAGGTTCCTCCTAAAAATAGTACTTCAAGTTGGAGAAAAACTTCTTCTTTTGTTCATCTGTCATCTAATGAGGTAAAATTCATGACACCAAATACTTGACTATATCAGTGTACCATGGAACAATCTATATAGCTATCAAATGCTCATCCTGAAATGTTTCACTAAGTGGCAATTGTTTCTTATCATCCCCACTCTTATGCTCAATCCGAGATAAGTGATCAACCATTAATTCTTGTAAAAGTAAAACCCATCAAAGAAATCTTGGTTTAACATCCTTTTTTGAAAGAAAATACTTAAGAGTGGAGTGATCATTATAGACAAGCACCTTTAAACTTATCAAGTAAGAATAAGATTTATTAAAAATAAAAACAATCACTAATAATTCTTTTCAGTAGTGGCATAGTTAAGTTAAGCTCTTGTTAAAGTTCTACTTCCATAATAAATAACGTAATTTGTTTTATCTTTTATTTGCCCTAGAACAACCCCTATAGAAAAATCATTAATATCACACATCAATTCAAAAGGTAAATTCCAATTAGGTGAAATGGTGCTAAAATTAATTTTTTCTCCAATGTTTTAAAAGCATGCAAGAATTGATGAAAGAGATCAAATTGTGTATCCTTACCAAAAGATTGTAAAGAGGTTTAGTAATTTGAGAAAAAATCCTTAATGAATTGTCTGTAAAATCTAGCAAGACCCTACAAACTTCTCATACCCTTCACATTATCTAGTGGTAGGAGTTTGTCAATAACTTCTATTTTGGCTTGATCAACCTTAATTCCTTAAAAATAAATTTGATGGCAAAAAATTATCCCTTCCTTGACCATAAAATGGCATTTTTGCCAATTTACAACTAAATCAGTCTCCTCACAATGCTGCAAAACCAAAGACAAGTTAGATAAACAATTTATCAAACAAATAATAAAAAACTAAAAAGTCATCCATTAACACTTCTATAAATTTTTCCACCATGTCAGATAAAATGGACATCATATAGCTTTGGAATGGTTGGAGCATTGCAAAGACCAAAAGGCTATGCAAAAACTCTATAAGGACAAGTAAAAGTAGTATTCTTTTAGTCTTCATAAGCAATTCCAATTTGATTGTATCTGGAATACCCATCTACAAAGTATTAGTAAGAATGACCAACAAGTCTTTCTAACATTTGATTAATAAAAGGCAATGGAAAATGATGTTTTCAAGTTGCATTATTAGGTCTTCAATGATCCATGCATACTCGTCATCATGTGATTGTCCTTGTTGGTATAAGTTTATTATTGTTATTCTTTATCACATTATTCCCCCTTTCTTTAGGATTCCTTGAACCAGACTTACCCATACACTATTCAAGATTGGATAGATAATTCGAACATTTAAGAGTTTCAAAACTTCTTTATGAACTATTTCTTGTATTGATGAACTCAATCTCCTTTATGGTTGAACTATCAGTTTGAAAATATCCTCCACTATAATATTATACATATGAATCAAATGATTAATTTCCTTTATATCCGAGAAAATGTCATCGCAAAGCCATCTTATGCTCCCTTAAAACTCTTAGCAACTTTTCTTCATTTACATCATTCAAATAACCATTAATAATAACCAAAAAGAGTCTTGGCCTAAAAAAACATACCTTAAATTTGATGGAAATGGTTTAAGCTCAAGTTTGGGTGGTTCCTTACTTAATGATGTTCATATAGATGTATCTAGCTCTTTAAATATTTGTATTATGGAAGGATGAAAAGATGGTGCAACTTTCAAATACCTTACGCTCTTCCTAACCTTTTTATTCACAGATTCAAGAGTTGTAGAAAGACTTACCTTAAGTGACAACTTAAAAATCCAACCATATAAGTTTCAACTACCACCACATCCATATCACTAGTTTGAAAACAATAGTATACTTCATAAGAAAACTCCATAGTCTTAAATATATTAAAAGTGGCATGCTCATTATCAACCCTTAAAATAAGTTTTCCAAGTTGGACATCAATTAACATTCTTTTTGTAGCAAAAAAAGGTCATCTTAAAATCAATGGTATTTCACCATCCTCCTCTATGTCTAGCACAATAAAATCAATAGAAAAAATAAACTTGTCCATTGTTACCAGAACATCTTTAATGATTCCTCTCGGGTACTTCAAGATTTGTCTGCTAATTATAAAGAGACCATAGTAGGCTTTACTTCTCCAAGAATTAATTTTATTAAAACTAAAAAAGGCATAAGATTAATATTTGCTCATAAATCACATAAATCTCTCTCAAAATAAGAATTTCCTATAATGCAAGGAATTGTAAAACTCCCTAGATCTTTCAATTTAGCATGCAACTTCTTTTATAGAATTACACTACTCTCTTCAGTTAACATTACCTTATCATGATCTTCTAACTTTTGATTATTTGATAAAATATCCTTAAAAAACTTAGCATATTTAGGTATTTTCTCTAAAGCTTCAACAATAGGAATATTAATATGCAATAGCTTAAAAATACTAAGAAATTTAGAAAATTGATTATCAATCTTATTATTTTTAAGTCTTTGAGGAAAAGGAACAAGTGGATAAATAATTAAAGGAGAATTAGTGTTAGATATAAACTCCCTTGAAGTCATGAGCTTTGAAGCTTTTTTTATTTTTAGTTGACTTTTAAGCTTGTTGAATGGTTATTTTCTCCTCCAATGCATCAATCTTCATCTTGGTCTCCTTATGATGATCAACTATATATTGCTCAAACCATGTTTTTATGGTTGTTCAATTGTCCTCCCATTTCTCAATGATATTGCTTTGACATGTTCATGAGGATTGGTGACAATCTTACTTGGCAAAGTTCCTTGTGTCTTCTCTGTAAGAATATTTGAGAACTAATCAATTTGAGCTTCAAGGTTACAAATAAATTATTTTGGATTGCAAAATCTATCTTTTGCATGTATTACATGAATATTTTCTCAATCTTTTCTTGCTATTAAAAATTTTAAGTTGGTTTAGTTGCCCCTTGATTGGTGCTCCATGAAAAATTAGGGTAATTTTTCCATCTGGGATTAAATGTGTTTGAATAAGGATTGTTTTGACATTGAAGATTGGACAAATAATTAACTTCCTTGAAATTTGGTTGAGCAAAAGGCTTCTCCATTTGGCAATAGATACTTGAGTGATTTCCTATACAATAATCACACAACATTTGTTTGAATAGCATTAACATTCATCTTACCTATTTGTTTAGATAAGGTTGTCATTTGCGTTGTTAATATGGTAATAAAATCAAGTTCAAAAACTCCATACACCTTTCATTGCATTGCTCTCTTAGAAGGCCATTAATAATTGTTGGATGTCAATTCTTTCAAAAGTTTGTAAGCTGCTTTATGAGTTTTACTCATCAAACCTCCTTAAGTTGTTACTCAACCATGGCCAACCATTGCAAAATGTTTGGACTTGAAGTTATGCTAGAAGTTCATGATGTGGACATTTTTTTAATAAATCTTTACATCTCTCTCATGCTTTATGAAAAGATTCATTCTCAAATAGAGTACATATGGTAATATAATTCCTTAACTTTGCTATATTTGCAAGAGAAAGTTACTTTCCTTAAAACTTTGTGCTAACTCATTCCAATTAGTAATAACACTAGGTGGTAAAGAATTTAGTCATGCTTTTGCTTTTCCTTTAATTGAAAAAGGAAAAAGTCTCAAACAATTAGCATCATCTGTCACTCTATTGTGCTTAAAGATGTCATAAATCTCTAGAAAAATTATGTTATAAAAATTAGGATCCTCCTGCGACAACCCCCTAAACTGAACAATTTGGTGTATCATTTGAATTATTGCTAATTTAATCTCAAATGGTTGGCTTGCATAGTTGGCTTTCTTATGCTAGATGCATACCTATTAAGCGAATGCATATATTAGTTCATCAAAGCCCTCTTCACCTCTTCATTATGTTGATTTGCTATAGTAAAAGAAAATGTGGTGATTTCTTACTTCTTCTTTTTTATTTATTTGATGCAAAATCCTCTTAATCTTAGGATCAAAAAAATGTAGGCTCTACTAGTTTAGATTGCGGCATACACTTCTAACAATTTAGCTAGCATTAATATCAATAACAAATAATTAATCCCCAACAACAACGTCAAAAACTTAATGTGATAATATTTACAAATGAACAAAATTGCAACAACTAGTGAAGTTTTTGTGAAGAAAAAAACGACGAACCCACAAAGACTAATTATGTTATTGAGATTGAAATTTATCAAATTAATTATTTTTAGAAATCAAACCAAAATTTTATAGAATTGACCATATAAATTAAACTAAATTATTTGACAAAAGTAAATTAACATAAATAGAGAATAAAACTTAAGGTTGTAGAGATAATAAAAATAAATTCAGAGCTTTTCATTTCACTTCATTAATCATACACAATTTATTATTCTTTTTTTTATCAAATTCCAAATTCTCAGGTTGATGATTAAAAGATCCCTTAATTATTCAATGTTTTCTTTCAAACAACTTTAAAAATATCTCCACCTAATAATTTAACATATCTCTACGTAAATTAAATTATTTGAAGATTCATGGAATTCTTTGAATTTCTCTTAATCTAAAATCATATTAATCGCGGTAAAGTATCTCTATCTTTTACTCAACTAATGATGTTTAGTCCTGAGAACTTCTAATAATAAATTACCTCTTAGTCTTATCATGATTCATTAGATCAATC
>Ga0307517_10002127_pt1 | contig 32208 bp, 29 predicted proteins | sample 23_EM_MG_FD_194515 | JGI IMG/M metagenome (GOLD analysis project Ga0307517, IMG submission 194515) | Populus trichocarpa ectomycorrhiza microbial communities from riparian zone in the Pacific Northwest, United States - 23_EM | ecosystem: Host-associated > Plants > Roots > Unclassified | place... | reverse complement strand
GCAGGAAGTATGCCGGGAAGGAAGGTACTCTGCAGATAAGGATATAAGGCAGCTTGTTCTTCCCTTTGTTCGTTTTAGTTAGTTTATCTCATACTCATCACATCTTTCTCTCACGGTTCTACGGTCTCATCTTGTCTTGTTAAAGTCATTCGTTCTCGCATACGATCTCTTTACTCTTTATTGTTCTCTGATATCTTTTGTCTATTATCGTTGTTCATATCAATACAAGTTTTGTGCCGTTCGGTAACTTAGGATTGGATCCACTGCGCCTAACCACCCAAGTAATTGTTCAAAAAGCAGGGCTCAAGGCACCTATAGTGTGCGCCAAAGCCATTGCAGCCGAAGATCACGGCACGAAAAGTAATGTACTTCCAATTCTTATCCGCATGTAATTTCCTTATCACATCTAAGGTAGATAGTTTTATTATGATACAAGATGGAGTAGACAACGGAAACAACGGAAATGGCAAAGCAGAGATATGTTAGGCCAATTGTGTCTTCTCTCGTTCTTCTACTAGTATAGTGACTTGCACTTAAAAAGCGAACCATGCTCTATGATTAAACAGTTTGGATCTCACTAACTAGCAGTTGCAATTCTGCTGACCTGTCCAACTAAATCTATTGTAGGATGATGCCTTGATAATCATGGAGTGGATTCCACTAGTGAGTACGGTACGGTATAAGATAGCAAAGCTAAGTGGGTTTAGACGGAGCGATATACCCGGAGGTTGGAAAAATTGGGGTCCACCTCCCTCAGGAAGTGTGGCATATATGGGACCGAACCGGGTTAAGTGACCCGAGTGATAACTCGTGAGTATTTTTGATAGCCAAAAGTAGGGACCACTTCCGAAGGAAGTAGCGATTACCCGAGAAACACCCCGGGGGGACTTGCATCACCCAGCCCTAAATACCCGTACACCCGAATATAAGCACCCAGCATGAAGAACCCGAAATTTTGGGTGGGGATTTGGTATGGGGGCTCAGATAGGCACTAGTTTTCCGGAACCCTTGTTTCCGGGAGGATGTGGCCTAGGACTGGTGATCCCTTAGTGTCCGAACTCCCACGCTTACTTGCAACACTGATCCCTTGTGTTTGGGTGCTCGGGACAGGGAGAAAGTACTGGGAGCTACAGAGAGTCCCGCACGGGGGCGGATCAGTGGCAGAGTCACATAAACTCTGAGAGAGGGTCTTAATGGCCATCAGATATTTCTTGAGCATGCATGGCCCGAACCAAAGGCTCACAGAAGCACCCGACTCCATCCTTATTCTCCAAATAAGGTAGTTTCCCTCGCACAACAGGCTTGTCCAATACTTTCTGCCCACCCTACATACTTATCCAAGTGCCGAAACGCGAGGGATGGGGGGAGTGTATCTCCAATTATCCGCTCTTATCTAGGATCTCAAACGGGGATTAAGCAAATACTCGCAAGTGGGCATGGGATATCGGACGCCAGGAGATCACTCATCTGTGGCAAGCACTCAAACACAGAAATGAGAAAAATAGACTATGCGAGGGCTCAGCGAGGCTGCTCCCCCAGCGATTCTCGGCAAATATTGGAAAGTATCATGTTTTCGGTATATTCGTACGGACGCACGCTTCCTTAATGCCGGGGCGCGCCAAGCCTCGATGAGCCCTCACATGCCGGTAGTGTACTGGTATTATTACTTCGGGAGCGAGCTGTAGGGGTTTAAGAGGAAGGTGCGCTATAATGAGACCTGAATGCAGCATGTTAGCAGCTTACAAAATTGATAAGCGGCAAACCAAACCCAACCAAGGAAGATATTACGGTCTGGAATTATTTGGTAGTGATAGCTAAACCCCCCGATCTCAATGGCTGCTGGCTGTCGCCAGGAGGAAACAGTAGGGCTCTTGCTCTCCAGGGAATTTGGGTGTGCACCCCCGCCCGATTCCGCTGACAATGATGACCAAACCCCGCTCGCATTGGCGGCCGCGAGAAACCGAGGATCTAGAGCTAATAGCAGGGATGTTCCTGGCACGGGAGAGAGCTGCCTCTAATTTGGCTGACAACCGTGGTAAATCCCTCTCCCATCAATTTCTGGTAACGAACATAATGAGGTCATACAGCCTTTCGCTGAAACGAGGGGTATTAACATCGAAACAGAAATTGGCATGGGCTTTGAGTTTCTCTCGCTGCCCATAAAGGATGTGTCCAAGAGCACAGCAGTACCCAGAAAATCGATCAAATCACCATGTCCAAGAAGGTTTAGGCATGTTAGGCATCAACCTAAAACTTCAACAAGAATGCCAAATCTCCAAGCCATCTACTTCCCAGATATTGCCCATTCTCCACTGCTCATAATCTCCTGTTTTTTTCTAGCGTAGTGAAGCAATGCTCTGTGTCTCTATGCATCATACCATCACAAAAACCTTCGTATACTATAATAGTATAAAGTCCAGCTAATCACACAGAAAGAAGATCAAATACTGCCCCACGCCGGGGGAGGAGGGATCTCTAGATCATGTGCAGCACTGTGCTAAAGGAGACGGAACGAATATCAAAGCAGGGTCATAGGTTAGTTAATAAAGGTTAACACATATGTTTGGTTTTGGTTTTTCTTTTAAAAAAAAGATGCACCAATTTTCGATCTATGATACCGGCGGGTAATCGCCATAGGTATCTCTGTGCGCGCGCTCGCCCTTCGCCTTCCATCCAAAACCCCCGATCGCGGGCACTGTATTATGCACATACATGCTGGATTGCATATAGGCCATGCAGTCATAATGCATACGAGTATGAGAGGAATGCGGGGATTAAGCACACAGTGATGGATTGTCGTTTTCACAGCCTATGCTGGTAGGCATAGGATATACTCGTTCGCTTTGTTTTATTGACACCAGATGCCATTGTGCGCCAGAAATCGGGTGTTCGGCTTGGTTTGTTATTTCCCTCTCATATCCTCTGCCCTCCTGTTTAAGGCATCATATCAGAGTCGGTTTTCTTTGTTTCCCTCTTTATGCTGGCTGGCATAGCGCCCCCACCCCCCGCATGGGATCTTAGGGTTCCTGATCATTTATGATAAAGGAGGATCATAGTGCCTCTAGGAGTCTATTTTCTTAGAGTCAGATGCGTTTCATTTACTTTTATTAGAAGTTCGTTTAGGTTCCGGAGGTGCTAACTATTTTGGAGATATCCGTCTCTTAGCCTGCTCCTATCGAGCATCTTCATTTATAGTTTGACCCATAGCTTGCTCCAATTTAGTATGTTTCATTCAATGTGATCTCACTCGTACTATTGCGCCCTCTCAGTCATTTCTTCAATACACCCCCAACAAGAGCCACTCCACAAGGCCAGCTCCCCAAGGGCCGAGCACTCAATCCTACAACTAGAGTTTCTCAAGAGCCGGCCACCGCAACATCACAAAACAAGCTCCTGGATTTCTTGGCAGCCACCATCTCTCACTCGGTTGATGTTTCAATAGGGATCTTTTAGTACCCATACGGAGGCCAAAACACACTAAAATTGATGGTTTTCAAGCCACCATAACCCAACCACCATCTGCAGAAACAGCATAGAAAAAAAATTCAAAAAGTAATTTGCTATGATATCACCCACCTAAAACTGTGGGATTTTTTTCCTTCAATTTTCCTAGAGTAGTGAGGAGTGAGATGTCCCTACCTGCCAGGACAAGGGTTTTTGTATGAGAAAGACGTATTGCAACACATGTTGCCCAGTTCGTGGGCCCACAGCTCCCTATAAACTTGAGATAAAAAACTGAAACAAATAATATATTATACTTCAGACATGCTATACTCTTTCAAAAAATTTCCAAAGCTGAATTTCAAGATGTCCAGGGAAATATAATAGCTCGAAAACCAGCAATTTTGGTCCGTTTTGGCTTCTGTATGGCTACTAAACGACTCCTATTGTCTTCAGCCAGTGGTGGGCCCCACCATTACATTATCTAGGACAAGTAGGCCTCAAATTTCCCTCGGCTCATACACATCCACACCCCAACCTCCCTTCTCACCACGATGACTTCTATCCTTCTACTCAGCCACAAACCCTATACGACAGCCAGCTCGCAGTGACATCACCGACCCGCCCACTCCCAGGCCTCAAAATGTGTGCAAACAGCTTCCTGAGAAAACTCGCCAAGTTCCTATCTCTCCCCATCTCACACGCAGCCTAACAAGGCGGGGCGGGGGGAGAGGAGAAAGATAACTTTGGTGAAGAATTCGAGCTTATCTTAAGCCCACCCCTTGACAAATAATGCCTACAGCGTGGTGGCCGCGCCGTGCTCAAGGTGGGAAGCTACAATCCCGGTGTCTTTTGTTCTCCTGCAAGCCAGGTGCTCGATGTTGAAGTTTGGCATCATAAGTGGTCACTCGGCGACCAATGGAAATTTGTGTTGTAAAATATCTGGATTGAAAAAGGGTGAAGAACTAATCGACCTCCGTCTATTTCCTCCGAGGAATGGAGGTCCAATATACTACATGAATATAGCGGTCACACTGAACAATCTATCCTATGCCAATAGACCAATTCCCTAGCGGGATGTTCTAGTGAGGTCATCATCTCGGTACCCATATACAGAAAGTATATGATGAGCTCAACCACCGGTAATTGGATCCCAAGAAGCCACAGTTTCCGAAAGTTTAAATACAGCCACCTGTGCTCTTTATGTTGGGAGGGGGTTAAACAAAGTTTTGGCTGATGAAAAACCTAGGGAGAAAGGATGTCCCGAGGATGGCACTACTACCCAGCGGATACCCTTCTGAAATGGAGTTTCTCTTTAGCCGGGGCTGCAGTAATATGAGGCAGGGTGGGGAGTGGAGGCGTTGCACAATTGGGGGCCTCAAGAATGGTACTAATGGGGGTGATATTTATCCCAAGCGCGGGGTACCCCGGAGCCACAGGCTTGGGGGTAGAGGGGATACATTCTATGATTAGGGACAGCTTGCGGTAGTATAAGTAATACAGTACCATGTGCTTGGAAAATCTACGAACCTGCATATATATGGCTTGGGATAAAAGTAACGTGTGTATTACAGAATAGGTTATCCCAAATACTACAAGTGCTCTATCTCATTCCAGTGGGTGCGCTTTCCAAAAACACTGATATTATCTATGACACTTTGACCAAGCGCGCTGCTGAAATTCAGCTTTTGTCACCGCATCCAATTGCCCGTCACATAAATGAGAATGAATTTTGACGCCATAGTATGGGAGTTGTGAATTATCACACGATATCGTGCCGAAATCAAAGAGCCAACGAATTAGAAGGAAAAAGGACCCAAACGCAGCTAAAGAAGGAGAAGGGAGGGAAGAAATAAAAAAACAAAAATATGCCCACCATCTCTTTGAACGCCGACATTGCCCCTAACAACATAATCATTGCCTTATCCTGTCTAAAACATCCCACCCCATCTGCCTGTCCTGACACTCGCTTCTCCTACTAGTGGTGCTTTCTTGCTCTTCTCCAAGGCCATCAAGCTTTCCATCTTTTCAAGGGCTAACTCAAGGAGTTCCTTTCGCTGTTGGAGTTCAATATGTTTTCGGATCCTAGGATCCTCTTTAGCAAACGATTCGACCTGCTGCTGTGAGAGATGGCGGCCAAGGCGGTTATCGAGTTCTCTCGGAAACTAGTGAAATCCATCAGACCAAGACTAGTAGAGTTCGGGGTTTCATCTTACGTTATAATAAAACTCAGAGAGCAACTCCACATTCAAAAACAGAACCGCAGTAGATGTGAGTTTCTCCGCGACAACATCCAAGAAAATTTCAGGGCAATGGTATTTGTTTGCCGGCGTTGCGCACTGCTTGCTCTTGAGAGCATACAAGCGCATCTTAAGTATCTCAGCCCTGTCCCTTAGGAAGACGCCCTCCCTTCCTATACCACAAATTAATCGCTGAACAGGGTTGCTGGAGTCATGGAGCATACCTTTTTGTAACAACGGTTGACTAAAACCGAATGCCTCTGTTCCCTCCTTCATATCCGCACGCTCCCCTTGCCGGAGCTTATCGACAAATGACATAACTTGAACAAGTTTCTTGGACCCAATATTGCCCCTCAAATTTTTCAAAGCCTCTTCACAAGCCTTGAGTTCCTCTTTCAACGAATTCTGCGAGTTTTCCCGGCTTTGAGCCCACTCGCGGTCGCTCACCTCAATCTCGAACTTGTAAGGTTTGATGCAGTTTTCGACCTGGTCGCTCGTCGAGTAGAACCTCTCGTTTAGAATTGCATTTGTGGCTTCCTGGATAGCCTGCTTGGCAAAGGGGTGTGCTCGAAAGGTTGATTCAGAGATGAGGCGGTCCATGTGTTGCTGAAGAGCGTTGGCCACGACATTAGTTGCAAGCCTTCCAACCCCCAATTTTGTCAAAGCAGATGTGGAGGCGTCCAGTCTTCTTTGCCAATAGAGATTTTCTGAATCGACATTGGGCAGTTCAGATATAGGTCGCTCTTCTAGCCTATTCCAAGACTTATCCTCACTAAGGGGTTTATTCCAGTATCTCGAAGCTAAGAAATCAAGAACCTTCTGATCCAGCTCGTGTTTCAGAAGTTGCCGGACCTGGGGTCGCCCAAAGTGCTCTGTGAAGTCTTTGAAGGAGTGCTTGAATTTATCTAAGGACTCGGCCAAGTATGTTTCTGCCGTTAAGGGGCGGTCATTGTATTGAACCTTAAATTCATAGCTAGCTTCCTCTAGCTCCTGACGAATAGCATCGCTAGTACCCTGAAGACTTTGGGCCATCGTTTGTTCCAGTACAAACATGAGCTTTTTTCTCAAATTAGTTGTGCCAACGGTAACGCCACTATCTGGTGCTGCAAACTCCGGATGTGCCCCAAAGAAGGTATTCTCGTTCTTGCTTATAGCGTTTGTGATATTAACATTCCTGCCAAACGAGAACTTGGCGCTCGGAGCTCGACAAACAACACCCACATAACCTAACCTCAAGGGATAGTTCCTGTCTTTCAAAATTGCATTGCCTCGCGCAGGGTCAACTAGGTCCATTTTTGTGATGACTCCAATTGTTCTTTCTCCCCGCGGATCGACTCGCCTACTTGCTCTCAGTGCCGTGGAATTTGCCAGATCAACATCTGCAGCTGAGATTGCCAGGATTACATTCGGAGGTTGGATGTATTTGTCACATAGGGCCGCAATCTTCGTCTTTAGCTCCTCGGGTTGGTCCAAGGCGCTAATCTGAATGTATCCGGGAAGATCAATGAGGGAGAGATCGGGAACTGCGGGAGAATAGATATGTAGTTGAATAGGATCATCGGAGACACAGTCAGTTTCTGGAACGGCTAGATTGAGATCTGTTAAGGTTTTTTGGATTTGGGTAAAATCGGTGATGCGGCCGAGACCCAAAGCTGGAAACTCTCCATACTCAGACGGCGAATCAGGTGTATTGATCAAAGTGAGTTCGATAGGTCGACGGGTCACCATATTTGATCCCTTAGGAAGAAATTCGTGGCCCACAATCGCTTCCAAGACAGAGCTTTTACCAGAACTCTGGGATCCGATAACCACGATAGAAGGCAACTGGAGAGCTCCCGTCTGGCCCACCTTCTGTAAGATGCTTCTTATTTCAATCATCTTCTTTGTCAATACCATCATCTGATCGTCCTTGGCGCTTTGCTGCTCGGACCTCACATCATCATCACCATATCCAAGCGCGGTTGCCGTAGCGGCAGCAGCACCTGCCGCATAGGTCCGACTACCTCCTTCATCTTCAGGCTTTTTCTTCCCCCCTCCACCCCCACCAGCATCCTCACCACCCCCACCACCCTCACCTCCGGACCCTCCGAAGCTCAATAGATTATGCATCCATTCTGGAAGTTCGAGACCATTGACTCCTTCACTAATACCTCCATAGAGACCCCCGGCGGTCTCTTTTGCCCCAGCAATCGTGGTTCCTACCAGTTCACCCGCTGAGTTAAAAATACCGATAGCGTAATTTCCGGCCTCTAAGAATACGAAATTAGCCTACTTCGCTCGATCTCAAGATTCGAAGCTCTCACGTTGCGCTTGATACTGAACGTATGCGATACTAGCAACCACAGCCCCACCGAAAGCCGCAGGAAGCCTTGCAAACTTCAAAACCAGCTTCGGAATTGCCCTAGCGAAGCTTAAAGACCTAATTGCAACAACGCCAGAATGCGATCTGGATAACTGTCCAACCCGGAGGAATGTGCGTGAACGTAACGGATAGCTTATACGAAGAAGGCCAGCTGATGTTGAAGAAGCTCTATCGGCAGATACTGTCGATATAGGGGATGATAAAAGACGACGGGTAGTGGTGACATGAAGCTGAGGATGGCGAGAGAAAGCTGTAAAAACGGCTCGGGAGGAAAGCAAACGGGCACTCATTGTATGATGAGGATGATCATGGATGAATGAATGAATGAAGGGGTTATTTTGAAGAGGGGATAGACTGAATGGAGAGGAGAAATAATAATGTGGAGGTGCGTTGTTCGAGTTGTTTTTTTCCGAGTTGAGGGGCTCCAACCAACAGATTCTTCTGGCCGAGGCTTTTATTGTGTTGGTGAGTGACGAAACGTTCCGTTGGAAAAATAAAATGTGAACCTTGTCTAAGCGGGGGACTGATTAGACGATCTAATCTTTTCTGACTAAGCAGGGGATCATCATTCCTCCGGGATTTCATATGCAACCCGTAGACTAACACAGCAAACCAACTCGAGTATGAACTGTGCGGAATAGTTGGGTTAGGCACCACAGGAGCACCGTAAGGATAAAAACAACGATTCAGAACCTTGCCAGGGGGCTGGAGTTTCATCTCCTAGTGAGGTCGATTGTGTTTTTATCTCCATTTTTTGTCCCAGCTAAGCTAAGAGAAGATCCATCCGCTGTGTTTTCTCCCTTAATCCAAAGGGGAAATTCTAGACGTACTCGCGCCATTCTCAATTATCACAGCTTCTACGGTAGTCTAATGGACCGTGGTCCCCGCAACAAACAACAGACAGCAAGCGCAAGCTACGGCAAGGCACGTCTGCAATGCAGGCAGGATTCTTACAGAACAAAAAAAACATAGGGGAAAAAAGAAAAAATCAACCAAACCTGAACCCCTCCTGGTGAGGATAATAACACGGACACCCTCGAGCCTCTAGACTGATTTGCAGTGTCCTAATCGTTCGGGGATGTATTTTCCGAGTTTCCAGGGCCTCCCGGGAAGTGACAGATTTCGTTTTTAAGGTTACCCCCACGGTGGTTCTTTATTACGCCCTCCTCAGGTGTCCCTCTGCTTATCAAGTATCTTGATTCCTATTCATCCTCCTATGGTTCATGGTCCTGACCTGTGGATATCATAGCTTGCCGGTACAGGAAGTGTCAGACAAATATGAGCTCTGTGCGGGGTGGCTCTAGTTGTCTATCCATTATCTTTTCTCCCATTTTTCTTCCGGCGTTTTGAGAGTTAAACTAGGGGTCTCTCGGACAGAGTTAAGCTTTTCTCCCGCTACTAGGATACCCCATTCATTTGCGAATAGGATGGATTGAGGTTTTGGGTAGAGTATGCTCATCCGCCTTTGGCAAGAATACCTCAGTGAGCCGATATTTTGCCAGAGTCCTCGCCAAGTACTCGGCTCTGAGAGGCATTCTTGCTAAAGACGAGTGAGTACAAGTACTATCGTACATCGCGAGAGCTTCATTTGGGTGAGGTGCTTCAACCCTACTATATAGTCCTTTTTTTCTTTTTCATCCAGATTGAATGAAGTCTAATAGAGTTTTATTCTAGATATCTCTTCAGACACATCAACCATCAACATACCCGGGGGTGCATGAAAGAGATTGATATTTTATGACGTGGAAACGCAGGTAGTGGTGTAAAACCACGAAAGCCCGTTTGAAATAGAACGATGCAGTCACAGAGAAGAAATACCGACTCCTTCCTAGAGAAATCCACTGCCTAGTGTTTCCAAATTATACTCAAGGTATGCCTCCTAATTCCCAAAGCTACCCAGATTTTGATCAGCGCCGACTACCACAGTGCCTCCACCACAGCACAAAATATTTATCGCTTTCACCCATCCCATAGTCCAAGCGCAATGCTCAAAGAATAAGGACAAACGAGTGACATCTCCCCCGATATTAGCCCCTGGACCTGCCTCGCTCTAGTGGTCAGTGGGTACTGGACCTTGACCGAACCACTAGTATCATAACCCCCCAGCTCCCAGACCCCACCCCAACCCCCAGCAATGCGAGTGAGGCCGGTGGAGGACATGGACGACATTGGATGAGGGAGGATAGGAGAGCCCTTTTTTGTGCCCGTCTAGTACTTGGGCTAAACGGACACTAGTATAGAAAGAGACTAAAAATGCAAAGACGGTCACCCTTCAATACTCCCAAAAATCTTAGTATCGCACGTGAATACCACTAGGAAAGAGACCATGGAAAAGCTATTTCACTAACACGCTTCCATAGCAATCAATAACTTGACTTACAAGCCCCAGAACAGCCCATAGAGGGGTGGGTAATGCTCATAGGCTAATTAAATCTAATCCAGCTAACAAAAAAACAAGAACTGTGATACCCAGCCTGCAACTGAAGACATGTTCCAGTAGCAATATAGATATCAAGAAAAACCCCAGGTGCCGAAAAAAAGAATTGAAAAAATTGGGAGGGCGTCCAATGAGCACTCCTACCACTGACACACACCGCCCTTCTACAAAGTATCCGGACACTCCGCCATCGATTGATGCCTATCCCGGCACCAAGTAGTCCTGGCAGTGTGGCACTCCATAAACCGGCAAGTATCATATCTCCCACTTGTGCTAGAACCCACTAACCCTCACCCGATAACAGGAGAAACAATCAGTGGGTGGGTTCGGAAAGTCATAAACCCCCCCACAGTACTTCTCTCCACCCAACCTTCCTGCAGGAATAGTTTACAATTCACGTGGAAGAGAAAGGGGGGGGGGGAGGGAACAGTATCCGGCATATGATGAGTACGGGGTTGGCCGGATTTATAGTATCATACGAGCCCTTCTAGTGCGGTGAGGGTTAGGCCAGTATCCTACGGTGCTTCCGGAAATCATTATCACTTGTCCCACTCTTAGACAATAATAATATATCATACTTTAAAAAAAAGGATCCTCGGTATCCATCAGCGCATTCCCGATTATGCAACCAGGCACTAAAATCCCCGATTTACCACGTTACTTCTACCTCCCAGAGGGAAAGAAACCGAGTTCTAGTTCAGGGCTATTCAATAGGATGGTGCTTTCCTTCACAACCTATGTTCTTTACAACTTCAGACTTTTTGAAACACTATCTTAGAAAGCTAGCCTAGGCCGGACCCAACTCCGCAGAACCCCGAGGGGGGGTGCATATCAGGGGAGAGTTCTTAATCGAGTGATGGTCTATGTGGAAGACCAAAGAATATCCATCATGAGAAGATGATGCAACACAATGGCAATACTGAAAACCCTCCGAGCCTATAACACTCTGGGGACACGATCCCATCAATTTGTTTCGATTCAACTGAAAAAACAACAAACCCCCACAGCAGATAATAACCCAACCCCCCTTCTACTCAAACTTGCTAGGCTTGCAGAAATCCTCTGCAAAGTGCACTACCTCTATAAAAAACCTCCCCACAGGTACCAGTATAGACTCAAATGTTGGCGGGTTCGTGAGCATAAAGTCTATGGAGTCTCGCGCACACATTTTCACCATCGTACAATTGATGGCCCCTGTGGGATCCGACTCAGTCTTCAAGAGAATATCGGATGCAATAGAAAAATCTCGGGCAAATTGCGCATGCGGCTGAACCAGCGGGGTATGAGATATCCAGGTATCCCTTTCCACGCTATGAATTGGGTGAGGGAGGTGAGGAAATGATAGGCTTTCTGCATCGTCTGGGTCATCATGCATAGTGTCTTGGTCAACTAACTTCGTGCCACCTTGACCCCTGTCATACCGAAACTCGTATTCATGCCGCCCAAGATCATATCCCACAGAAACATTACTGATCCCCAAGGCTATTAGGTCGTTCTCGTGAATGCTTGCCGGGTTAAATGTAAAAAGGTAGGTGCTAGGAAATGTATCGCGAGGGCCACGGCGTGGAATTAGGTCCATGGTAAAAGGTACCGTCGAGCCTGAATAAAATGTCGCACTGCTGTAGAGCGGGCTCCCACCCAAATCCGTCAAGTTGGCGGTTTCTCCGTCCAAGACTCGCAGCATGATCGTGGTTTTGTATCTGTAATCGCCACACAACACTGATCTCGGTACCAAGGGAGGAAGTGTGTGCGTTCGTATTGCCACAAAGGGGGCGACAACGGGTCCCGCTACAAAGAGGAGAACTCCAAAAATTATTCCGCAGACGAGAACCGGAACTCCCGGGCCACGAAGAGTATGACCATTGCTGAATGGTACTTTCCTTATTGCCCCATCACCCTCAGTCTTGCCCAATTTCTTGTCATTTCTCCACTTACGACTCACACAATCAATGAATGCCCCCAGAAACATGATATTGGCAAAGGCTGTACCGAGCCCAATAGCAATGTAAAAGGTCTGAAAGACGATCGGACCCGGAATCCCAAACCTCAGGTCAAGGTTTTGCCGGTAGAACTTCGACTTTCGGTAATGAGTCCCAATGATATCCATCAAGAATAGGGTCAGGAATGGGATATTTATTAAACCGGCAAACGCCCAAATAGAACAGGACGTATTGACTGACGAAAGAACGGCCCACGACGGAGGCTTGAATTTAGGTTCGCATGCTCGTATCCCTGGTATTGCAATCTGGGAAACAGGAAGAGAGAGGTCAAAATTACCGGTCGTAAGTTCAGAATGCGGGACAGATGAAAATAATGGTGCCGGAGGTCTCGAGATCCTACCACCTCGCCTCTGGGACATCAGGAAGGGCGCTTGCTCCGAAGACCCAGTGGAAGGTGGAGCTATGGCAGTAGTACTGCCGGTAACAGTTCCACTCCCAGATCTAGAGTCGGTTCCCACGGGGGAGACGGAGGGGGTGCCTCCCGTAAAATCCTGTTGGGAGCCATCGGAGAGATTGAAAAAGTTCTCGGCACTTGTAGAAGGGCTCAGGTCTCCACGCACTCTTACATCCCCAACCCCCTCAGTCAATGGCACCGTAGACACCGGATCAGGCGGATGACGCCAATCATTAAGAGCAGGTGCTGAAGCCGAAGCCTGGGGGAGATTGGTATGGCAGATTGGTGAAGGTAAAGGTACAGAGGACGCACCATCCGCAAACTTGCAACTTTCTCGATTTTGAAAGGGGTCGGCACTCATTAGTTTGTTGTTCGATAAGTTGTCGCGGTAGGGATATGGTTGGAGTGTGAGAAGGAGGAAATCTTATGAGATGCAGGGCCAGAGTAGTTATAACGCCTGGGCCATTGCGGAACTCATCCTCAGCCCAAGCATACCCGAGCATTACGAAGGCCTAACGATCATATTCGTCATCCCCCTCCCACAACAAATTCTTACGCCAATGCCCGAGCATTCCGCAATGGTCTATATCTTTATTGTGGCAATGCTCGATCCCTCAACACTCAATGGGGAATCGGGGAAACAAGACCTTCAAAGAAACCATACCGATATAGGAAGAACAGGAGCAGCGAAGGAGAACTACTAGTCCTAACTAGGACCTAGCTTGAAAAAAGGTAAAGACCCGAAAGAAGCATTTTAGAGGATTGCGAGTGATACATGATGATGATGATGATGATGATGATGATGCCAGGAGTTCCCAGCACCAAATGGCCGTGCGCTGGACAGTTTCTAATTCATTATAAACCGCAAAAGAGCTCACTGACCCCGGTAGACTAGTAGTGGTTTAGATAATACCACGGAAGGGACCTTTAGTTTCGTCCCGCGCTCTTGCCCCGGAAATACCGACTTGCCCACCACTCCAACCCATATAAGCACCACCGTGGCATACCTTAACAAACCTCCCAAATCTCATCTCACGACGTCAGAATACCCATCAAGATAGGGCTTGATGAATGATCGCCCACTCTTCAAAGTTCTAAACCCTCAATGCTAGATTGGACGAGGTTTAACCGATTAACCCAACTTTAATAGTTCCACATTCGCATCCAAGTGCAGCGTTCAGCCAAAACATTGCACATCCTATCCACAGAGCTATCCAGCAAGACCAACTATTTACACAACAGCTTCAACCTAATTTAGGTAGCCTTATGATCGACGCTAGGAGTCTCGGGCAATTTCTTGATGAACTTACTCTCCACCCTGACCGTCTCCGCCTCCTCATTCGGGAGCCCGAAAGTGATACGCGCAGAATAGAGAACCTGGTCATCAACTTTGTCAAGGCCGTGGATGACGCGGCGGGCGTAGCTAGTTATCGTGGCCAAGACTTCCATGTCAACGTCGTGTCTCGCATCGAAGACATTTCTACCCATGCATTAGCCTCGCTTGGGAAGTTTAGGTGGGATAGGGTATGGTGCCTCCAAATAGCTGCAGCAAGAACGGCGTCTCCTTTACAAAGGCCTTCGTCGTAGCCGGCAATCATGCCTCTGTATTGGGAGTACAAATCCCTAAGGTACGCCTTTCTTTGTCCACCACTACCAATCTAGCCCGCCGCTCTGTAAGTAAATCTCCCCTCGCCAGGGTGCGGACTGAGAATAGACCTTATACGTATGCATCATCTTCCCCTCGGCATCATAAAAGAAGTGATCAACAAAATGCTGCTGCCACGTCTTGACCCTATCCGGCTCGAACGCTCGAATCCTAACGATAAGCATCCATATATGCAGCGCTGTGACTTGGGCCCACGACATGAACGTTTTAGGCCTATCACAGACTATCGTCATTATCAGTTCCCCATATTTCCGATCCCAGTCCAGAGGGCGACAACAAACCATTGTACCAGAACCTCGCACTGTCCGATAACTCATGACCATCGACATACTCGGCTTGCTTCAGGCATTCATTATACAGCTCCAGGGTAACCCCATGCGCAACATACGGCTCCGTTGTATTTGGCATCTTCTCACGCAGTTTCTCCGCCACTTTTCCGAAGATGCCTCCTCCCAACTTAGTTTGCCCTGGGGAAACCGGGCCGTTATTGACTTGAGGCACTACATATCCAGCATTGAAAACTTCCTTGTTGGCTGTTGCGGTTTGTCGGATATTCCGTTGCGAGGTACGGAGTCTTGAGGTTAGGGTTGATGGGGGAGATCGGAGAAGGGCCCCTCGAGAGGCTGCCTAGGACGCACATAAGCACGACGAAAGAAGGAGTGGGGGGAAATTGGGATTCCGCTACTCACCAGACCAGAAGATACTCTCAGGCAGGTTGAACAAACACCCCTCATTGCCATAGCTTTCTGTCCCCTTTTTCGATTTGCGGGTGTCTATTGATCGGTTCGATCGACTGTGGTCGCCGTGGTGCTGGAGTGTTTTATCGCTTTTGCGCCCTTTTTCTTTTCGATGCGCCGCTCTGGAGTGCTCACGATTCCGTTCCAAAAATTAATGATCAAAATTTTGCGAGACCAGAAAACGGATTCAAAGGAGGTTTTAGGGTTACCAAACCTCTCTGAATAGACACTCTCATCAAGACTATTTCATTTTAGAGCGGTGTCTCGGAAAATAGTTTTTCCGTTAATAACTACGGAGGCACAGCCCTAAGTTTTGTAGGTTCCACTAGCAGGGGGGGTAAGGGCAGCCCACCTCACCTGCAGAACCTATCGTACAAAACTTAGGCGCTGTACTCAAGTACGATACCCCCGTATTTCCCGGCTTCGGAATACAGGTGATCCAGCCCGCCCGGCTTACCGAGGCGAGTGAGATAGTATGAGTGGGACGCCACTAGGGGCGCTGAGGCATAAAATTTGCTGCACGAAAACTAAGTCGATGTTCAAATCAGGATTACAATGCAGTCATTTTCTTAGGGTGAAGAGCGTTTTAGCACTAAATCCTATCCCAGTCGCCCGTCCCGGTTGCATCCCCTCAGTGCTATCATATATCCAGACGGCATGAACCATACTAGAATTTAGTTAGGTTGTTGCCGCCCAGCAGGCGCTACTTTTGGTAACTTGTTCTAGGGCTTCAAAGCACGCTGGGCTAGTGCTGGGATATGGAAGTAAAAATCGAGTATGCAAAGAACCCTGTTTTGAGGAAAGGTATTGAGCTGGCTAGAATAACAGAAGAGATCGGCAAACTCAGGTAAAGAACCCGGACCAAGACTTGGCAGACGTAACCTACCACACCATTGGCGATTATATTTTGAGATGCTAACGCCTGCGCAATTTTTCTGCCCAAGTACCTTGTATCAAGGGATCACTTGAATGCAACTGCTCTGGGTTCTAACCTCCTAGTCCCCCCCTGTTTCCTCTAATTTCTGATCTGTGAGATTCCCGAGATTCAGGCCTTATCTTGTCATGCTCGATTTTTACTTCCATATCCGAGTATCATACCTACGGTATCTAGATTATGATACTCGCGTGGCTAAGCTGACGCTGAACACCAGAAGCGGATATTGACCAGCTGGCCAACTAGGCATAAGGATTCCCAAGATCTCTGGCCCCTGGCGGCCCGCCTGCGCAACGGCACCCCCTTGGGTTCTAGCCATCGCTCAACTGCGCTAAACCCTTGCCATGCAGAACAAACGGCTCACCGGGAGTATCCGAACCCGCCCATTCTACCCCGAGTTCACCCACCCAGTTTATTCACCCAGCCCACTCACCCAGTTCTTCAGAAAATAAGGAAATAAAACGCTTTACATACCGGTATCTACATACACCTAGCTTACTGTACAATGGTCCCACTGTATTGACTACTACTAATTGTGAGCAACAATCGAAAGAAGAGAAAACGAAGGATTGTCACCTCCCCCACAATATGCGAAATGTGGGAGTGGGGGGGGAAAAAATAAGAAATGGAAAAAATGGAATCGACAGCCCAACTCCTCATTACGTCCGGTATTCTACCCTTCCCCATAACTCGGCTAGAGTCTGCAGAGTCATTCCGATGGGAGCCTGAGAGATTGAAGGGTTTGCTCTCTGCCACTAAGGTCAGAGATTAGATCTACAATAGGTGCTGGTTTAACGTACCCCTAGCAGCTCTTGTTCGGGATCACCGAACCCCCATCCGACCCGACCCTCCATCGGCTACTGTCCCAACCCCGCTAAGTCCCTTAGGTGCCTTGGGGCTAAGTGCCACCACTCGCGGGAGCTCGTATGGTGTCCCCGAGCTGGGAGTCGTCGATTTCTGAGATGTCAACCGGCTCTTAGCATCCCAGTCTTTTGTTTTACCTGATAAAGGGCTCTGGCCCTGCGCCCAGACGTCTCCATTCCTTGGTTTCCGAGGCGCTGGTCTGGTGTGATAGGGTCGTATTTGAGGTGCCACTGATGGCTTGGCAATCATCGAGCCCGTGTTAGCTCCTGGGCCTTTAGTCGTTGTATGCGGGCTCCCAATTAATGAACTATTGGCCGTCGCGGGACTCCCAGCACCAAATGAGGTTGCAACAGTCCGTGGATGTTGTCCTCCCGGCAAATTCTTAGCTGCTTCTAGGGTGGCAGATGACATTTTCTGCGTTCTTGCAGTCCTTCCTGCTGTTGTTCTTCTGGCAGCCCAAGGGTATCTCGGCAGCCCAGTCCCAGGTATTATTTCCCCTGTGAGTGGTTCAGTGCCAGGCTTCCTGGCCATTGCAGCAATTTCATTAAGCTCTTTATCTTCGTTCGAGACTTGAGCCTTCATGAAATTTATGTTGGTTTCAGCTTGAAGGTCCTTCATAACAGGAATACGTGGAACATATTCGAATCCCTCAAAACTTATTTCCCTGGGCACCCCCCGGCGAAGCTGTGACTCTTCCTTCTCAAGAAGTTGGAAAATATCCAAGGACTCGCCAGGCCTAATTCCATGTGGATTGGTAGGCGTTATACAATCCATATCCACCTCCTTGCGAAGAACATGATCGATATCAACAGCAGAGAAGAAAGCACAAGACTAGACACAAAAAAGTCAGTTTCCATTCTTCAGCATGGGCCCACACTTAGCGAGTAAGGTCATACTTGGGGGAGGTCATTAATCCCTATTTGCTCCGAAAACATAGCTCTAGTCCACACGTTCGCTACCTGCAGCGCCATAGCAGCTCTATACTTGTCTTTATCTTTAACCAGGTACCTGATCTCGTCGTGGACTGTGATTGCTAATCTCGCACCTAGACCATACACCCTAATCAAGTAGTCCATAGCCACAACCAACAAATGCAAGTAATCCACTCCAGAACTCTGAATCGCCCAGTTTATCCGTGATGGCAAAAATCCATTTCTGGACAAGTTTTTCCTCATTAACGCCTCCGTTATTCCTGCGCCCAAGACAGGTGTCCGCGGCCGTTCCTGGTCGGCAAACTCTTCGAGGGTGTTAAAGACAAAGCTCTCAGTTCCGCCACGCCAAAACCGTCGGTTGCTCAATGTCTTGCGCAGAGTCTGTTGACCTTTGGTCTTTGAATAAAGATCTAAAGCAATTTTCGTACACTCGTTATCTGTAATTGTTGGATTAAAATCTCGTAGGAGCGTCGAGGCAAAATTGATCCCGGCACCGTATATCCTGCCATAATTGAAAACCTTCGCGTTGTTCCGCGAGATATTTAGGATCTTCGCAGTCTTAGAATGTAGGTCAGTCCCGTTGGCTTTGGTTCCTTCGAGTGTCATGAACCCAAGGGCGTTTCCACCGTGCATCTTGAACTGAGCATCGCCAAGAAGACTAGCAATCCAAAGCTCTTGGGAATCAACATCAGCTCCAACAAACGCATATCCCGGCGGCGCAATGACCTTTGCTTTCAATTCTGATCCGAGGCGGTTTGGCTTTGCATTGCTAGCTGTCAACCACGTTCTTTCCACCGCCCTCCTTGTAACGGTGCCCATGGGTATCAACTGAGGTAAGATAATCCCAACTTCATCCGGGCCTTCCTCTCCTTCCCCCCCTGCTACACCCTCAAGATCGCTTTGATAAATAACCATTTGTGATCGTATTCTTTCCCTCGCTGAGATCCAATACGAGCATGCAGCATTCATCTCCAAAGCTTCTCTTGCAAGTGGATATTCAGACGACAACGTTTGCGATTCGAAATATTGAAGGAAACCCTTGGCCAATGGCGTTGCGCATCGAGACGCCGGGCCATCCTTGTGCGGAAGCTTGTAATAGACGTTATCGATATCGTTACGGATCACCTCGCTCTTCTCATTAGACAAATCGCACCGGACCAGTGGAGAGCTCTTATACTTCTCCTCCGCTTCTTCACGAGGAACTCTAAATGCCCATCCAAACTTTTCCGTCCATATCAGAGGACGCTTATCCCACCGCAGTCTAAGCAAGATTGGAGCAATTCGAGACCGAACGGAGAGGTTGATAGGAGAATTTTCCCTCCCAAAGAGATCTTTATACCATTTAGGCATTCCAGGCATCTTCTGTTTGGCTAGTCTCGGCTCCGTTTCTCCCTTTTTCACCTTGAGATACCTGACCTCCTGCCCTGTCCAGTCAAGCTGCCTTAGCCATTCATCATTCTCATAGACCTCTGGCTTATCTTTCACCTCCAATGCCTGTTCCGCGAGTTCCACAAGGCGCCCCTTCACCCCGTCCGAAATTCGCTGATAAGCCTCCTCGGCGTCTTTAATATATCTGCCCCAAGATCTGTTGACCGGAAGTATGACCGAAGAGAGGTGCCGTAGAGCGGCGAAACTGACCGGATGCGTACAAACCCGTAAAAACTGCGGCAGCACCCTCCGATAAACCTCATGTGTGGCGACGACATCTTGGGCGCAATAGTCCAGAAGCTTATCCCAGTTTTTAGAAACGCCGACCATATTTTCTCCCTCAAATTGGTCTCGCTCCCCCTTATCGAGTTCGATACCACAATGAAACTTAGCCACATCCCGTAACGAATTTATCGAGCTTCGCCGAACCCATAATTCTTCCTCATCTTCAAGCAGACCTGCATTTAACATTTCCCGAAGGTCATCCCCGTGGCCCTCCCTCTCAACCCTTTCCCTAAGCTCCTTGTTTTTCTTATGTTTCATCCATGTTGGTCTCTGGCGTGAACACATCCCGTTCACTGCAATATGTAAGGACATCGTATCGAGGAAACAATTCTTCGACTGTGCCAAGCTGTATTCCTCCTGGACCCGTGCTCTATCATAGCCAACATTATGCCCAACAATCACTCGTGGCTTTTGCGGGTCTCCAAATGGTATCAGGTGGCACTTTTCCTCGTTCTGGTCGTCAACCAACGACGGTGACAGCCAAGAGTACCAAGCACTCTCGCTCGCCGCACACGCCATGATCGCATATGGCGCGACTTTGTATAGGACTTCAACATCGAATACAACCGCGTCCTCCATTGGTGCCGCAATACTCTGGGAAGTAGGTTTTCCGTCATGGTCAATGCCGTACCTCGTCCATCCAGATGCGAACCTCCATTCGGTAGGTGGATGCGGTATCTGCTTGCCAGAAAAACTTTGAGCCATAGAGAGGTATGGCTCTGACATTTCCTTCCCAAGTTTAGTGAAATGCTCGTCCAGAGTATCACCCTGCAACTTAGGTAATTGGAAACCGATTGGTGGAGTTTGATCACCAGAGGTCTTCCCACCAAGATCATGACGCCCTAAATGCTCTCGAGCGAGTTCGACCAGCTCAGGCGGTGGGGGCGCGGATCCCTTTTTGAATATCTGGCGGTGTAACAGGGCAGATAATTGTTGAACACCCAAATCATTGAAGCGGGCTTCTATCAAATGTCAGCAAATAGAGAAATCCCCAGGCAAAAGAGTATTAATCACCAGCCGGTGGGCCTTCCTCTGGTTTCTCCTTCGCTATCACCTCATCGGTAGTAGCAGTTGAATATCTCCGAGGAGAGAACAGCAGCCTTGGGGTGGCAATTGCACCGCAGCAGCTTGATAGGCATCCGGAGGGGAAACGAAGAGCTGTTCGACTATTGTTGCATAACTGCAAAGACCTGATGGAAGGAAGCATATCGTCAGGTGAAAGGCCAGTGATCCAGCACCGCGCGATGCGTCGAAGAAGCCCCGAATACCTTAGTCCTTGTTCGCAATTATGCGTATAGTTTATTCACTAGTAAAATGAAACTCGCCGTGTCGAGGAATAAGACGGATAGTGTAGTGTGCAGTGGGAGCAGGGCAAAGGGATTAAAGAAAGGAATTGGACATGAAAGCAGATCAGAGGAAGAGGAGGGCGAGCATTTCATTTGGTGTAAAGTGGAGAGAGGGTAGAGAATAATTGTCTTTCTACGAGTAGAGGCAGAAGAGGCAGGAATGACGGTGCCAAGAGGTGGGAGAATTTTTGACCTCTCAACCACACTCTGCACAGAATTTAGTCTACCAGGCACAGAGGGCGGGGGTTTCTGACCCAATTCCTCCCTTTTCTATCCTTCTCGGGCTTAACCTGGAGGGGTCGGGGGGCTCAACGAACAGCCCAAACAAAATCGCAGCTTACTAAGCATTTTTTGGTGGAGTGTTCGCTGACCCTGTTCGTTGACCCCTCCCCCATGTTACCCCCCCTCCCCCAGGGCGATTGTACCATACTGGTATGATACCGTAAAAACTCGTGTTATCCACTATCTCCGCCTGGCCTCTAATCTCCATTAATCCCTGCTTCTCGGCCTATACCGTAATAGGTTTAGTTTGATGGGTTAACAGAATTGCGAATATTAGTTCATGAGATCAACACAGTCAGGACGCTTGGGCTTGACCGTATGAGGAAAGCACTAATCCTTCCTAGGGGTTTTTGTCTCTGAACACGGAGATTAGACACCGGGCGGCGATAGTGGATAACTCGAGTTTTTACGGTATTTGGTTTGATACAGTACACCATCGGAGATCTCAAACGGAAATTACAATCTAAACCACAATAGACTTAACTAGGTAGCTTAGCGAGATAAGGAACCCCTGTGAATTACTCGAGTAGATCCAGCAAGCTCACCCTCCCCAAGCTATACCCTGTCAGGATAACACTATTCCTTCTCAGGGTGTTTTGTTTTGGATTGCGAAGGCTTGGGGCTCGATCCCCAATGGTGGATTTAAAGGATTTTTACGGTATAATATCAACCATCCTCTTTATTACACAAACATGATACTACCACCGCACTCACTGGTTGAACGAGACGAAGAAAAAGTCATTCCGTTCCGCACTCGCATCGAGTTGATGGTCCCGCGCACCACACGAGTAAAGAAAGCGCAGTACAGTACTTCCCAAGCCGCAAAGTTTACTTTCACCCTAAAACTCGTAGACCTCTGTGGCAGAAAAACCCATCATAATACGGGTCTCATACCGGTATATATACTTGTAAGTACAACCGCACATCAACAAACCACTACCACAACAAATTAAACAAAAAAAATCGATATATTATTATTATTATTACCACAGATGCCTGATCCTATATAGACCTAATCTCCAGATCCAAGGACCCATTACCGATATTGTGGGCAGTTGTTGTTATCGGGGTTCACGGAGCTTATGGCGGAAGGGGACTTTGCAGCTCGGGAAACAATAATGGGACACCGCCCGAAGCCATTCCCCTCCAAAAGCAGGGCTGTCCAGCATAATCATCAACAAAATTTAATATTTAATATTCAAAACATTAGGCAGATACTGTATCTTCAATCACCCCTGAGAATTATCGACATTGCTTCCAGAAATCTCTTGTCAATTGAGCTGTCGCAAGTTGAAATATGAAGGCAGGTTCTAATGTGTCGGCGCCATAAGAGTGACTAACATACATACAGCCCTCTGCAGCATCGCGAGAGTGGCTGCACAGAAACAAGGACAGTTGAATAAAATACGGGAGTGTGCTTGTGCCCGAAACAAGACTTGACCTGAAATAGGAACCTTGACCTTTTGACAAACAATCAAAACAAACACAGGCATGGTACTAGGAAGCTTAGGACTTAAAGTTATGGCAGAATTGATAAAGTCCCAAGTGAGGCTGCCAAGACGGCGAAGAGCACGGCCAAGAGGGTACCCGAAGAGGGTACTCGAGGAAGCAATGCCGCTATCTCTCGCGACGCCGCAAGAGACTGTACTCGAGTAACGATAGTACAGGTACCAGTACTCGAGTACAGTACCATGCAGCACAGCACAGGCACGATGCGCAACCAAAGCTACCAACTGTAACATTGGCTAATTGATTCAATGCAAATGCCAGCATTGTGACATCGAGGCCCATGTTCGGAATAAGACACTGAATCCGTACGGTCTACTACCGTATGTATCATACTGAACAACGAAAAACCCGGGTCATGATCCAAGAGATCTAATTAGATCTACCCGAGTACTGCGCTCCTTTCTCCCTTCTGCCCCCGCCACACGCCAACAACGAAGTGCACTGGTAAGCAGAAGGCCAGGCGGAATGGGCAGAAGGAAGGACAAAAATAGGGTCAACAAATAGCTCTGAATGCGGAAAATACAAAAGAAAGCTTCCTACTAGACCTCCACATTTCCAGGAGTTAGGTGTTATCGGGCTGAAGGCCTCGGACCAGCTACGAAAGGATTACCGGTAAGTTGCCTCGGGGAGCCTACGCCAATGCCTAAGTATTCTAAAGGCGGCCCAGTCAATCTACGGTAGTTCCACAGAGGCAGACACTGTGGTACCGCTACCGTGCTGTATGGCAGGCTGTACCCGTACGACTTCAAAAATTGGACACGTACGGTGCGATACTATCCAAAGTGTGGCATCGTACCGGCACAAGGCTTCTATCAAGTGAGTCTAGCATTGTACGGTGGATAGCCGATACGCAGAGGATACGCATTACCTCACGCTCCCGATACTGCTGTGCTATGCGAAAAACTCAACCCTTTCCACAGGAGCAAGGGAGACAAGCGCAGGTAAATATACCACGAAATTGAAACTCGCCAGAAACAATTCCTATCCTTGTTATTCAGGGAGGGAACTTTGTATTACCGGTATGCATGGATAGCACCGGAACTACGCCAATCTTCGGAAGAACCACCCTGCACCAGGAGAGGTCAGTCAATGCAAGCACCTCCCAGAGAAGTATAGAATATATAGAGAACAAATACCAGAGAATCAGTACTAAATCAGCTCATCGAAGAAAGAAAAGGATAATGCATGGATATCGTGATTGCTAGAAGCTCTACAGAAGAAAAAACCGCCAACCCTCCTATGGTTGTCGTTCTTGTCGAGGGACAGAGTGCCTCATCCTATGCAACAACAATCTTCCGGCAACCGGCGACCCGTCTCCTATGATGACCATGATTGTTCAACCTCCGGAGCCCATTTCTGGTCAGACAATGGGTCAAGTTATGCAGGGGGAGCAGAGGCTTGGCGGTTCTTTCGAATCCCACGCTACGACAGGGCCCATATCGCTCAGCTCTCAAGAACTCAACCTGCGAACAATGCTCATCCACAACCACCGCCAACAGCACCACTATTGTTTCTCTCTCTTCGGATATATCACCCTCTAATCCTCGTAGGGAACATCTCCCTCTCCTCTCATAACAGCAACAACAACAATAACTATACCTGAACTAAAGACAAAGATACCACTTCTCCAAACAACTCGCCTCCCTCGCTTCTTCCTTACAGCCTTGCCTATTTGCTTATCCGACGACACTGATGTGGCACTTCCCACCCCCGACTCCACGTTCGTACGTCGCTCGAGCACAACCACAAACTCACCTCCCAACACCTCAAACTCGGCCCAACATGGATAGGGCAAATACACCTGATCTGTTCTGCACAAATTCTCTATCTACTCCTATGGAACAGTACCCCACCCCCCCCGCATTGCCAACCCCCAACACATCTAGAGTTCGAAGAGCCTCACGTCCGGCTGGCACTCTGATCGACTTGACTGATACAATTCCTATCGGCGCCTCATCAAATGCTCAGACTGCACAGGTATTCCCAATGCCTAAACGACGCAAAACTTCGCAATCCCCCATACGTTTCACAAAGATCGAGAAAGTGGACCTAAGCCATGAAGACGACGATGAGTTCTCTATGAAGAGGAACAGGGAGGAATTATTGAAGGCTCAGGGCGGAGGTGACGATGGGAAGCGTAAAGGATTAGCAGGGTTCTCTTGCGTTATCTGTATGGAGGATGAGCCGACAGATTTGGCTGCTACTCCTTGTGGTATGAGAGCACACTACTACAACAATTCCTCGTTTATCTGCCGTTCTTTTATTTGGAAAATAACTAAACGGACGAGATGGTATATCACAGGTCATATGTTTTGCCATCTTTGTCTACACGGTGCGATTAAAGCCTCTACGACCACAACTAATAAGTCCCACGGTCGCTGTCCGGTATGCCGTGGGAAAGTATCACTCAAGGATGTGGTAGCAATAGAGTTCAAACTCTTATCCAAATCCCAGGGAAAACAACCAGCAAAGTAACTTGGAATAGTCTTTAGCAAAGTCCAACCCAAGCAGCTTGTTGTATTTTTACTCGCTTCCCTTTTACTCGTTTTGCCCCAAAACACCTTCCCGGAAGCTTTCCTTCTTTTGTTTGTCACTGCCCTTGCCACCCTCCTTCTCAGCAGTTAATTTGGGTTTTAGAGAAGTGATTTTTTTTCCCTTACTTTTCGGATATCTTCCGCTTCCCTGCATCCCTTTTATATCACCTTCTGTATCTTGCATCGGGATATCCGGATCTGGACCGGACAGTTCGGGTGCTGGTATTTGCTCCCGGATTCTTTTTTACTGTCCTGCCTCTCCTGCCCCACTGAATGGCTCACAGCCTGACTCGTAAAATATTCTATTGTATTTCCTGGAACTAGACCGGAGTCTTTTTTATCCCATTTTCATTCTCTGGTCCTTACTTGTGCTCTCGGTTTGATAAAAATTGCTTATTAGGAGTAAGTGGGTGGTGGTTTACTTTCTTGGCTCTACTTTACTTTACCCTATTACCCAGAGGGTATGGCCCTTTTTTTGGTTTTTCCTCTCCACTTTCCTCAAAGGGTTGACATTTCTCGAGAATGTATATATCATGTCGCAATATTCGTGTAGGTTTCCTCAAACTACTAGTACTACTCGAGTAGGTGAGTTAGGGTAGCACAATATGAGTTGAATATTTAAGAGTAGGTTTATAGTTGTTGATCCCGGCTGGCACAATGTTGATGTTATGTGTGTGGAGGACCTGGTCTCAGGTAGAGCCTGAAACCTTTGCATCATGCGATCTTCCAGGTCGCGAGTTATGACACGTCGTTGTGAGCTATTCCCCCGCGGTACGGATGGAGCAGGGCCAGTTGCGAATTCACTATCATGTGGGGTAGTGGGGTGTTGGCATGTGCATATAATACTACTGGATGATAGCCAAGTTCAGCCATCATGTTATCCTACCCGCGGTGTACGAGTACTGTAGTCCACTTGAACCCACGGTGGGATTAAGGCTCCGTTTAGCACGCCAGACGTTTATGGCACTCCTTCTCCGCAAAAAATAAAAACAAAATATAAGGCAGGCCACCATACAAAAAAGTGCCATTTTTCCTGGAAAAAACTTACAGTAGCTCCCGCTAAAACTTAAACCCCTTTGACCAATGGGTATACAAAAGATCCATACTTGGATGGTATCATAGTTGCCGCTCCGGATATTGTAGTGAAAAGAAAGGTATACTCGAGTGGTGGGAGGACCGTACTGTAGGTAGGTTGTGAGCTGACCTATGATATAGTCAAAAAGGTGCAATGTTGCAATATTATTTCACTTTTCCCCGCGTACCAAACAGGGCCCGCGGTGGTCCTGAGCCGGAGGGCGCAAGCACGATTCCTCACGATATTTAATTACTGGTATCGTTGCATCATAACCATAATGGCAACTATCATACAGTAATATAGTAGCAATGGCAGTTATCGTAGCTACTAACTAATTAAATTCACCCAAAATACAGACTACGCATGAAAAAAATTTCCTCCCTTTTGCTTATATAGACTTCACGCAAAAGCAGAAATAAGGAGATGGGGGTTGTAACCCTGATTGAATGTTGTGGGGAATTGCGATTGTGCTCGGGTAGGTACGATAGGAACAACAACAATATGGGTATGATAACTGCCCGGTCCACCAATGACACTTCTGGAATTCGGTGATTCCACATCAAGCGGTAGGGAAGCGAACCGAGCCGGCACAACAGATAGCCCATCCATCCACCTCCTCCCGTCCAGAAAAACTTCAGCGATTGGTGAAATTGTTTCCCCTTCTTATCTCGCATCCGCCACCTTACCAAGTGATGAAACCTCTGGGGGATGAAATAACACCCTTTTGCACCACCCACCCCTCGGCTTTCCAGATCCATTGATATTAGAAATAGCACCTGCGGGTGATGCAGTCTTCAAATGGCCATCAGCCCTAAGACATTTATTTATTGGGCTCTGTCCTATGATACCCGTATTGCACTGTGCAGTTCTGGTGAGTAGTGCTGATAGGGTACCCACGGTGCAAAACAGCACTACTATAGGTTCCAGGTTCCGGGTTGCGAGTGACATAAGGTGAGAATCCACTCTGGCGAAAAACCCACCACCAAAAGTAGGGTAACTAGTACAGGCATAAGTGAATTCCCCACCAACAGGTAAGTTAAGCCGGAGGGAAAGCACCAGCGCGTCCTGCAAGGCATCAAACCCAGCCTATCGAAACTACGCCTGTACCACAACACAAACGGCAAGTACGCAAGGATCATTGGCATTCTCTGCGGAAACACTGTTAGAACGAAAGCGGGCTTCCTACCTCCAACAACCGCAATTGCCTAATCACGATAAACAAAGAGAAGAAGAAAAAGGCACGATGGTCAAGAGAAAACGGGTACAAACAATTCTCCCGCTTGCAAGCGCGGCGGACTCGGCACCGGGTACCCCTTCCCCGAAATCTACAAAGGGAAAGAGTACAAAACCGCCAATCAAAAAACCCAACTCAACAGTCTACGACGCCGTCGCTGCCCGTGTGAATTACGCCGGTATGATAACCACTGGATACAAGGACATGCATGGGGAGTTTCGGCGGCGGTCAATGAGAGCTGTACCGGCGGATGAGGTACTCGCCAGGAGGAAGAACGCGCCCGAGGTGATTCCCTACGGTGAGGGAATGGAGAGGGTGTTGCCGGATAGTGTAAGTTTGCTCTGGGAGGGAGGGGAGGGGAGGGAGGGGAGAATGGCTAATTTAGAGGGGTTGTGCTAGGATTTATTAATCGCGATACATCAGTACGCTTCGGATTTTTACGAGGCAAATGGCATGGGGCCAGCAAGCTATCGGTCGATGGATGAGACGGCTTTGTTGGGTGTTGGTGGGCCTCTACCCCTCGGTGCCCTGGTTGGGATTGAGCTAATTGGATATGCTTGTGTGTGTTGAAGGCGTGCTACTTGAAGAGACCGTTAGGACTTGTTTAGGGAAAGAAGGTGAACTTGCGCTTATTGATGAAGGGGCCTTTAATCCGGTTGATCGTTATGATACTCGTAGGCAGAGGTCTTTAGCGTATTCACAGAGCCAGAGGGAGGCAGCAAATTTGAAGAGGGAAAGTGGCCAAACAAAGGAGAAGAGGAAGAGCAAGAGAACGAAGGTCAAGAGTGAGGATGAAGAAGAGAGGGTGGGGGTTAAAGAGCTTGTAGGCGAGGAAGGAGGAAGGGCTACAACAAAAGGGAAGAAGAGAGGCAGCCTAAAGAAAAATAAGAAGCACAGGGAGAAAGACCAGGCCGGCCAACAAGTGGCTGAGGGATAGGGAGTAGGGGATGGAAGTGGTACTGTGCTGATGGTCACTAGGCCGCTCAAACGAAGACGCGAGGAGGCTCACGATCACAAACAGTATGATACTTAGCTGAGATGCTATTAGCTAGGGTATATGAGCTAGTTTGGGGTTACGGTATCAATTATTTTATTATTATAATAATAATATCATCATCAATGCCTTCTCGTTCACTTTGTTACGGCGGAGAAATAGTCATGCTGATACAGCAACTTTCGGGTGGGATTGGGCTTGCTGAGGAGTTTCGGAATCAATGCAATGAACTGCAGGAAGAAATTTTGTTTGAATCCCATCCTTACCGGCCTCACAAGGTACCTGAATCTTGTTAGGTCGAGAACTACCTCCTGTTGGGTCCCTCAGAAACTGATGTTTGGCGTTTATTAAGGAATTGTAATTGGGGCGCCATGATTCAAAGTTCATAGCATGTTTGATAACTTTCACTTTACTCTCATCTTCAGATGAGGTCTTCTCTGGCGAGATATTTGCCGCAGGAATTAAGGGAAGGAGATATGAGCATCCAACTTAACTTCGGGGGTACCATTTAATAGGTAGTAATCCACAGCTCAATCCCCGGGGTGCGCTTGTGAACTCGTACTGTGTTTGGTGCTTGTGTAATTTTCGTGAGGGGCCACGTGGGCCCAATCCTCTATAGCGTGCGAACTCTTTGCTTCTAAATCCATCTATTCTACATTAGCCTCGTCACCGTTGTCGCGAGTCAGCCCCTGCGGTAGCTTTTACGAGAATGTCACGCCGTCGCAGTAGGCTACCTTCCACGGCTATCGCTAGTTCTAGTGCTCAGATCGTATCAGTGGATGAGTTTCTAAAGGGAGTATGGACTCACGATACCTTCACCTCTAGTGATACAGGACTAATGGGGTTGCTTTAGCTTTATCGAACCCCACGAAAGTCAAGAAACAAGCCCACCCAAATATATGCACCTTCTGCCACGGAAGGAGCCATCCCTTCGCTAGAAGGAGATCAAGAAGATGACTTTCTCCTCGAGACGCTGGCTGCCCTGGAACGGGCCGACGAAGAAACCGCCCGGCCGATTACTAAGAGGGAATTGAGTAAATCAGCAGTGCTGGGAACCAGGCCCCCAAAAAAGAGGAGAAAGAAACACCATGTGGCCTACAATTCCCTCGTCCTGTCACGAGATCCGCAAAATGAAAGATTTCTATACTCAGGTGGGACACAGGAGGATTCCGATCCGGACCCTATCCTAAGCGGTATAGCCCAGACGGATAGCCCAGTTCCAATACTTCTGAAGCCACGCTTTCCGGTGAGCGTTATTCGAGGGAGTATAGTTTCCCCTTTGTCACGGCGGGGTAGAAATCTAGCTGCTGCGGGGGAGGAGGGGTCACGAGTGATCCCTCGTGAGAGGGAGAACTGGGGTGATCGGATTGATAGTTTGCTGGTACCTGGGGGAGCTCGGGCTGGGACAATTCGGGGAAGGGTACCTTCGCTAAAAGGAGCTCTAGAATTGGTATTTACGCTGATCTTGTGTAAAATTGTTGAGCTAATTGGAAAAGGTGAATGCGGCGGATCGAGCCGAATCTCCAACCGGGGCCAATAAGTTTCCGCATTTTGTCTCGTTTGACTCACAGCTTGCTACCCAGGATCTCTCACCTTCTCAAGATCAGGGCTTGGTCGGTGTAGAGCTAGACCCTGAGCTAGGATTTTTCCAGGCTCCCGGAGTAAATACAGAAAGCAAAAAGCCAACATTGGCAGTCCAACCCGTATCACAGCACTTTAAGAGAATTTGTGCAATCAATTCGACGAAGCTATCAGAGCAGACAAACGAAGTGGCAGGCGAAGGCCATACAGCTGAACTGCCTTTCGGTTTGGAAGCATCGAAATTTGGCCTGGGTAACTGGGATCAAGCGGACGCCCAGGGCAGCGCTACGGGAGAGATGTCCCCCGGGGTATCTCCCAGTCCAATAGGAAGTGATATTACAGTGGAAAGGGGGGAACAGGAGGCGAAAATTTTGGAATATCCTTGGGAAAGATTTGACAGGGGCCCCACTCCATTTCCAAGCCCTGAGCCTGGGATCGTGCCCGGGGGGTCAGATTGTAGCTCACTGCTTAGATTTTGGGAGTCTCAGCTATCCAAATCACCCCCGAGTGCTAGTTTTCCGGGGGGTGGCACGGGGGCTTGTATATCCCTTATGAAAGAGTCTGTGGGCAGCCCCCAGTTCCATACAGAGCGAGGGACTAACAAACCCTCGCTCATTTTGGAGGGAGGGGCCGGTGAGGACAATCCGGTATACTCGGTAAGTCTGGCGGCCCCGATTATTATTTACGTATTCTGATATCAAGGTAGTCTGCGCAGCTATGGGAAGATTATCAACTTGGGCACCTGGAACTAACTTCTCCATCAAACCAGCCTCCAAGAGTCATTCTGGAATCCCCAAAATCTATGCTTCGGAACGACCAACCTGTTCAGGGACAGATGGAGGAGGCCATGCTGCCTCCCCCGCTCAGGCAACCAGGGAATCTTATAGACGTAGATGAGTGTGGGGGCGATGTGAATTATATCAATGGTTAGTCCTGGAGTATGATTAAATCCCGAAACATTTATAGAACATTACTAATCGTAATTATTTGCAATTATAGAAATAGCTGGAGGAGACTATTTTTCGAGTAATTACGAAGATGCTCGACCTACAGTTTCGCCGGTTCAGTCTAATTGGGGAACTAGCACAATTTCCGCAGGAGCTCAACCGGGCAGTAAAAATGTTCACAGAGTTCAGCGACCAGCCTCCTCCTTTTGTCCATTAGTTGCTCCAGTACCAACCCGCACTTACAGCAACATACCTCTTAAAGATATTATCAGGCGGAGAGAAACTGTGCCGCTACGACGACCCACAATTTCCAGCAGCTTCAAAATCCCTTTTCTCTCAAAGCCCCAGACGGCAAGCGTGGACCAAGCCCTTATCCTTACAACATCCGAGTTTATTCGTCAAGGGCAAGCGGATGCAACTATGTCTAGGGCTAACCCGATCCCATTCACCCTACCGACACCAATTGTACCAGCATCCGTAGCGCAACCTGAAAACAAAGCCAAGCGCCGCACGACTAAATCCCAACCCTTCTCTCATCCTACTAGTTCTCGCGCCCCCGGGATCGGGTCTCGGCGTGCTACGCAGGCTATACCTCTACCGCCCCATCGGGGAATGACGATTCGATTCGAGCCCTCACAGAAACCATTCAAACCACCACTAGTAACAAAGCCACTAGGGCCAACCCTTAAGACCGGCAGATGTCCAAGCGGGTTTGACACAACCAACGATAGCCCTCTTCTAGTTAACCCTAGAAGGAAAGTCATTACAAAGGCAGGGGCGGGATTTGGGCAGAGGACGGTTGGGGTTGGCGCGCAGCGCACTGGGGTGAATAAGGTTGCCACGAGTAGCTTTGCGGAGGTTCAGGCTGCTTGGTGAAGGATTTCCTAATGCTTGACCAAGGTCTGTGAGAACCTGGTGGGGGATCATGCGAATTAGTAACTTTGGGGGGGGGGGGGGGGGGGGGGGGTTTTTGTGGGTGGGGGGGA
>Ga0307517_10002126_pt1 | contig 32211 bp, 25 predicted proteins | sample 23_EM_MG_FD_194515 | JGI IMG/M metagenome (GOLD analysis project Ga0307517, IMG submission 194515) | Populus trichocarpa ectomycorrhiza microbial communities from riparian zone in the Pacific Northwest, United States - 23_EM | ecosystem: Host-associated > Plants > Roots > Unclassified | place... | reverse complement strand
GATTTCAAGTGTTTTTATATAAGCAGTGTTGAGAATTGTTTGTTTAAAAATGTCCATTTTTGGTGTAAAATGGGCATCGGACGAAAAGTTTTGTCCCCGTACTGTATATAGCGAGTGAAAGCTTGACCCCCCCCCCCCCCCCAGTCGTCAAAATCACGATAGAACAAAACACTATCTACCCAGCTCTATGGCTACGAGACTTCCAGGAAGGTCATAAAACAGGTTTTTACCGGAGAGGCAGGAGTTCAACACCTGCCGAGGGTGCCTGTGAAGAAGGGGCCAAAGAAAGGAAGAGCCCGGATATGCGCTAGCAAGCCATTCATTTTTCTCCCGCTGACTGCCTTACCTTTTGACCTTCATCAACATCTCTTAAGGCCCTTCTCAATAGACACTTTCAGCAGATCCCTGTTTTCAGTTCAAATTCGAGTTCGAAAAATGATGAACACGCTTGGAAGGGTTTCAAACATTCCCAAGTAGTGCTCTACCACAAAATAGATTAGTTCAATGCCAAAATAGACACGATCATCAAGAAATCATAGCATAGCATACCCGTATCAAGTACAGTATGACACTCCGAAGCTGACTCAACTTACAGCTAGTGTTGCTTGGACATTTGTCCGGGTATCCCTCCACTTGTGCCTATCATTTTTCGAACTCGAATCCAAACTAAAAACAGAGATCAGACCAATTTTTGAGAAATAAGGGTGGGGTATAGGAAGAGACACGAATAGAAGTGGGGGGAGGTACATAAGCAATATCATACTTCAAAATCTAGTAGCGAAATAATAGGGCTGTTTGGTGTCACACCCTCCCGGCTTTTCCTCTATTAGTGACATCAAGAATGCTCCAAGTTGTATAATTATACAGGCAGAGACATGAGTTAGTGCAGCCACAACCCAGCTAAGGGGGGGTGGTGGTGGAAGCTTCGGATTTCCCTGGCTACGCGGTGCGGGCTGACACGAGTCTGTTCCAAGAAAAGCCCAGGGCTGCCCCCCACATGTTCTCAGTGCCCCCCAGATATTCTCTCAAGTCTGATCCCATTTATATTATCACCTCACTTCTGTCTCTGTAATTGGCTCAGCACTGGGAAGCGGCTTCCTCAATTAACCCTTCCAACTTAATAATGTGCAAGGGCCCCATGCAGGGAAAAAAGGCCCGAAAATGATTTTGCCGGCGCGTTCTTGTCTTTTGAGGGATTTACCAGGCTCGGGAAAGGGTGTCAAGAACTTTTCAACAGAGATATCACGTCAAGTTGGCGAGATATTTGCTAATCCTAGTGAGATGTAGTCATATTCCCCTCCAAGCAGAGCAGTCACCTCGAAATATCGGTAAGCTAAATGTGGCCTTTTGTTAAATATAGGGCTGATCAAGTGATATAAAGGGGTAGTCATATTATGTCACTCGGGGGTTTCCCCTGCAACTTGCAGGTTTGGCTTCATTGTCGTGACTACTCACGCAGAGCCGGCTTAGACATTGCTAGTCCTGATCAGAACTTTTTGGGGGCCTTTCCACTAACTTCACGATTAGCAAGCTTACGGCCCTGCCGATGCTCGATCTGACTGTGGCAGTCCTGGACCCTATCCTATCCTGAAGCGCAGATGGGCATAAACAGGGCAACCAATTTCTTGAAAACTAACAAGTAATTGTGTAACCCAAGCGAACGCACCTCAACCGTGCTAGGACCTGTGGGCACCTGCTGGCAGCGGAGGCCCTCGGAGGTCCCGCTCAAGGGCTCACAGAGGACAGTTGCTCGACGCAAGAACCGCTATCTTTCCTCGGGAGGAGGGGAGGCGTCTACGGGTGGAAATAGCTATCTCAGCCCTAACAGCATCAGAGACACAGGCCCTCACACCATATCAAATTTGGAGAGTTTTAAATTACCTATCAGCAGAGATAAAGAACGAAGGCGGGGCCTGTGCGGACGTTCTATGGCTATCTTACAGCCCCCTTTAGCAGAAGCTGCATCCAAAGGATTCCTCAGCATTAGAAAAGATTGGCTATCTTTCTCTCTGCCGACTGCACAAGATTTCTTGGCCATGGCTCCCCCCTGTCCCGGCCTCGGTGCATTCTACAATCTTAGATGTGCAGACGGGACCAGTGCCTCAGATACGGGTAGGATAATCAGCTCAAACCCCTTCTGCTCAATATGACAGCTATGCCGCCCAGAGGAAGTCTTTCGGCTCCCGACATTAAAGTCCCGCGTCATAGAAACTCACTCGCACTTCCTAATACGTTAAGAGAAAAATAAGTCTTATCACTCGCTAATAATCCCAGTGGCGAAATGCATCGACAGCCCAGGCTCAGAGCATCCAATAACATGTAAAGCCGCCACGCTCTGCAGGAACGCCCCGCATCGATTGCCGTCCCGTCCTTCCCATTTAAGGCCCCCGATTATCCAACCCGGAAACAGCAAACCACCCGTCACTAATGCAATTCGAGGAACCACAAGGACTGGCAAAAAAGTAAAATAGAGGAGGAAAAAACGAGCTAAATAAAAACCAGAATTTGCGGATAGCACCCGACCGCATCTGCGGCCCTTCTGCAATGATGCTCCAACCGTACCCGCAGCTGCGGACGTCGACGCATTCCCCGGAATTGGAATTGACGATCTTCGGCGGATTAGAGTACCGCTCCAACCACCTAGACACAAATCTCGAATCTGACATGAAGTTCAATTGGGGATCCTGCTTTAGCGCTGATAGCCAGATCGGGACCGTGTTTCATTGCAGAAGTGATGATTCGCGGGTTTTCGACCTTTCACTGGTCGGGGTGCTCCGTGACCGTCCTGGACCAAATTTTCAGTTTCCCAAAGTTCTCTGTCCCAGACCCTGTGGTCACCAGGTCGGTCCATCGGGAGCCGTCCGGGAAGACCTGACCAACCTCCCGCTTAATTCCCCTTTTTTAATGCAAACTTTAGTGACAGGTTATGTTCCTCATTCTATCTTTGCACTTCCGGGAAAGTCCCGCTTCGACCTCTGCCAGCAACTGATCCTCTCCATTACTCCATAGAAACTTTGCCAAGTTGTTCCTTGCCTAAGCAACTGATTGGCCTCATCTCTATTTGCCCATTAACAGACATTGCGATATGACTTCAGAGTTCAAAACAGCACCACATCTCACCCCGAAAGAAATAACCCAGTCCACCAATGAAAACTGAATCTAACCTACAGCTGAATGGAGGTAATGGGAGAGGGGAATACTCTAGGTTCCGAAGGAAAATACTCCCGAAGATCTTGAGAGATAGAACAAGGGAGGGAAAAAAACGATCCATATCCACTCTATTCGAACACGGCACTTTATCTACTGATATTTGCCTACCGCTCTAAGCGTTCGGCAGTGATGTTGGTAGTCGATCAAATAAGGTTTGTAGCCAAAGATGTCTCTTAGCCGCCCGCAACTTGGTTCGGGAAGCAGCATCGAAGAAAAGCAAATAAAACACATTCAACATATCGGCAAATTCACTAAAGAGCATTACGGAAACCCACAGGTGTGATCGAAATGGAGTCTATATATATGCTGTGACATGTAAGTCGCTGAATCGGAGCGGGCGAGCACACTACATGTGCAGTGGACCAGGATAAAATATAGTGTACCTTGCTGCCGAAGTCTTCACCGACCACTATCAGAAATCACAATCCTACCGCCGAAAGCTACAGGGAACCCCGAAACATCAGCTATAACCAGACGCCTTTACACAGCCCTTGAAACACTACCGGTTCTTTCAGAGCTAGTCTTGAAATTGTTTGGAATGAAGGGTGAAAAAATATGCACTTGCTCACGCTCAATATGCACTCTACCCGATGATTCCAAGTGTGCCCTACCCCTCTAAGGGGCACGTACATGTACGGTAGGCTGCTAGCCAAGGGCCTGATTCCTCGATTCCGTGCCTGAAGTGGCCCCGAGACGGCCAAGACTAGGCGGAAGCAGTAAAACGATGAGTTCATCACGAAATCGGAGCTCTAGAGCCGAAACCGTAGCTGTAATAATACTCGTTATCCTCCCTGCATATTGTATACTACCATTGTGACCTGTTCTCTAGGAGATGAGAGACCAAGGCTCACCAATTGACAATCTACTGTCATAGGTTCGCGGCAAACTGCGAGTGACGTCTGGTGCTAGAAGATATGTTTTTTGATTGAGTGTTTTTAGCGCTAAACCTTCCAGGACTTTTATTGTTTCATTTGTTTCATTTGTTTCATTTTTTCCCCTTCCCGCTGAAACCTCGTGTTGTAATAAGAATTAGGAACATCCTTTTTGTTTTGTGATCGTCAATTCTGCTTTGGTCCTCCTACCGTGGGGAAGCAGGTTCCCGGTGGGGCTCGAAGAAGCTCGTAGGATAGAGCCCCTGGTTTAAAGCCTCCTGTGATTTGGTCGGACCAGCATGCCAGCTGCCACACGCCACATTTTTTTTTCTTTCTCCCGCTAGGCAGGTGTCCTCGCCGTCGGTACTTGTGCTCGAGTACTCGAGTACTTGTACCCGAGCGCAAGCATTCTTCCTGGCTCAAGCCATTGGTGCCGTGGGGACGGTCGCTGGTCCCATGATCCAATCAATCCATCCACGAACACGCACAGGCGGGGATTGTTGGCCAGTGTGCGGAAATGTAACCTAAGTCCACCTTCGGGCCCAGGCACCAACTTCATGACCCGGTGGCTGTTGCTCTGTGTCTAATATCGCGCTATCCTAATACCAATGCGGTAGCACTCTCCATTTGAGCACAGTCCTCGTAGGACCTGGATTAATGTAGTTCAGCACAAAATACTAGCGAGAACAGCCCAACGCCATTGGTTGAAGGGCTGTTCGAAAGGAACCGTCTTCCAGGCACGGGCCCAATCGCAGGCAAGCAGTTATGACAGCGACTATGAATGTTCTTGGGAATTCTATTGCTATTTTATCTGCAGCCGCCGTAATTCTAGAGAACAGATGTTGTCGCTTTTTTTTTCTAAAAGGGGGTGCTTCTGGCCTTTCCACAGTCAAGATCAGATAATTTTGCTTGGGCACGGCCTTAACGCTAGCTTCGGGAATTATTATTTTTTTAGAAAAAAATAAAAAACGGCCTGTCCAAAAAAACAGCATCTTCCAAAGTTGCGACGATAGAAAAAACAAGCAGAGCAAGCAGCTCACTATGCCCTGAGCCCCGCATAAGGTACCTGTTTGATTCCCAGTTTAAAAGGCCATTTTACAATTCCTTTGAGTGTTGCAGTGCAATACCCCTTCCCATTGCCTCCACTAGGTGTCGAGCGTCACTTGTCACTAAAGTGCACGCACCAAGTGCCCAAACACAGGAACTAAACAAAGGTATGGCCAATTGTCTGTGCGCATCAGTGCGCCCGCACAAGATTCGAAGTCGAAGATTGGGGTGCTTGTACTCGTAGCAGGCAAGAGGCACCCGAAAACGGGGGTCGTGGGTCTTGAGTTTGTATGGCTCAGATACGCACGGATTTCGGCCATCCATTTTGCGAATCCCTGTTTTCGGGTACCCATTGCCTGGCCCGAGTACTGTACTAGTACTTGTACTCAAGCAAGTCGTATAAATGAACTGATAGGCCACAATCTGGATATCTTTTGTGTTAGAACCTCTCTGATATCGAATACTTCTTGCCTGCCACCAGTACCGGCCGGGGTGAGAACGAACTGTCTCAGACAAAATGCCAGGTCAAGCTGCGTTGATTGGTGACCGGACCTCGGCTCCGCTTCAATGTTGTATGGCTTTCCAAGCATAACAATTACTCGTAGAGGTCGCGAATTTGTGTGGGCGCTCGGACACGCACGGGGTTTTTTGCTCTCGGGTACTTCTTGCCTGCTACGAGTAGATATACCACTTGTGGGTTGGCCTCATCTTGAATCTGAACCCTGCCTTGGGAAGCAGGAAGATCGGTGTGACCGGATCTCACAAGACCGACAGGAGCGGGAAGCAATAAGGGGATGACCGGGGAAAACTCTCAAGGAAAAACCCGAAGCTGGCCGGGGTGCCTTCGGTTCGAGCTTTGGGTTAGTTGGTGTTGGATCACTTTGCACGAGGTTTGCTGCAGAGCTAGCTGGATAACCTGCCAAGCCGCCTCATGTTATCACCCTGCACCTGGGGAGGGGCATTAGAAACCGGAAGACTATTTCTGCTGATCCCATACAATCCTCTGCGGAGACAAGTGCTACGTTTCCAGTTCTTGGTGCCCCCCCCGAGTACTCCTGGTCCGGAGAATTAATATATGATAAGTGCAAAAGGGCAACCAGAAAAAAAAAGAAGCTCCCCCTCTAGACATTATCGACGCGTGAGAAATCCCGCAAGGTAGCGAGAATATTCCAATGTGGAATAAATCGAATGAAATGTACAATTAGCACCTTACATCCACAGAGTTTTTCTTTTTCGCAGAAGCAAATTTAGGGCTATCTCTATCATATCCAGTCTCAAGATCCAAACAATCCGAATTAAGAGATGACAAGCAAAAAACCCGCTCATAATGTGCTTAACCGGGGCCCAACTTTTGGATGAAGATAGATGTACCTTGCGCTCCTGTATTTCCACCCCCAGTTTCCATCTAACCACCTGCCAAACCGGTATGCCACATGAGGGATATGTTGCGGAAGCAGCACGAGTGATTTCCTATGACAATATTGTGAACCTGACCCACACTCCTCGCGAGCTTTCGAGCGAGAACTTTCAAGTGATTTGAGCTATGATATTATTATAATGAAACTACCAACGAAGGTTTTTCCTGACCTAATAGCTATCAGATGCAAATCCTGAATGTCATGTGTTCGGTTTTTCCCGAGGTAAGCGCGATTGTGCGAGTGGGTCCCATGACTAGTGATGCATAATATGGGTCCATCGTGGGCGGAATAGAGTCTAACCCCCTCTCACTGTGATGGCAATTTTTCAATTGATTTTTAATATTTTCTTTTTCTTTCGGAAAGGGTGGGGTTTCTTTGTCAGATCCTTACGGAATCACTCTGAAACTGTTACTTGCTGAATGGTTGTTCTCGGCGGCCGTGAGCTGCGCTGTACTTGTACAGTGCCGCTCGACCGGCTCCCAGAGTGGGAGCCCCGAAACGCCTCTTGCTTGAAGGCTCATCGTGGACGCCTGCCCTGTGAGTGGCCGATCAGAATAGCCAGAACCCAAAACAAGCTACCTCAACTAATCCCGGTAGGGCCGGTTGCCACTCGACGCTCTAACTCTAAGCACCCAAGCGATCCACCGAACATACCGGTACTATGAACCGCAGCCGGGCCGAACTATCAGCCGTGGCAGCTTACAAGGAGGTTCCGGTGGCTCGGGCTAAGCACATCCCAGGCCCAACACTCAGCTAAAGTACTCGCACATGCTATTCGCCTCAGGAGCGTCAGCCGGTTGGCCTATCGCTCCTTGGTGAACGCAGCTAAGTTGACGTGCGTTCCTACTCAGTTCGTTAGTTATGGTATCTCGTAGAGGCTAACACTAGTAAGCACAGAATTGGTAAGCCCCATTAGCAGAAGCGAGGATATCTTTGGCATCTTTGATGAAAAGAAAAGAAAAGAGGGACCCCCGGGAGAGCCCTTAACTGATGACTGACAGGCTGTCATGTGTATGAAGTAGTCGGCCAGCACTTTAGAGAATGGCTGGATATTGTAATAGTGATGCTCCTCCCGCCGCCGCGAGCATGGGTATTTCTTCGCAGATCTTCGTGCGGACCTCCCATCATAGACCCAGCGAGTCCATGGCCCGCTTCCTTTTTTTTTTCCCTCTGACAAAGGCTGGTGCGAGTTTAAATACGACTGCTTGTAGGGCTGGTTCAAATAAATCCAGCTATTTTACCCTAGAGCGCAGCAGGTCATTTATCGTCCAACCGCACCACATACATATCATACAATGATATACTCTTCTGGTTCCGCTCTAACCCAGGAAAAAGGATTGAAGTGATCACCACAAGGAACCTAAGCCCCGTAATAAGGAAATAGGCATATTGGTTTTAATAACTCCTCTCAGCTGGCCACGTCAACGGGGGAAATGCGCGGAGTCGAGCCAAAAGCAATGCCCGAAGCCGGAGGTTATCAAATATGGGGCGGATTAGTCGCAGATGAGAAAATCTTGCTGGGCTGTCAGCCTCCGTACTATATGCTAGATGTTCTAATAAGTGTTGATACTCTAGGGAAGTGCTAATAACGTGAAAACTACGTAATAATGACCACTACACGGTATTATCGTGCTAAACTGTGTCTTTCTGGGTGATCTCCCGGTAGTGTATCCGCTACGCACCCGGTCATCGGTCTCTAAGGTTGCTAAATGAGAGGCTATGTCCTGCATACGGGTCCCTACAGCTAGTAGCCACGCACGTAAGCCCTGACCCCCCGGTAAATATATAGGATATTTGGCTCATTGGGTTGAAAAGGTATTTTTTCGTGTAAATCAGTTTGTAAGATTGCTCCCGTGGGTCATACAGACCTATAACACGGATGTCAAGGGGCCAAACCAGAGCTCACCTTACTACTCTGTTTTCCCTGTGCCAAGAGATGACCCTCTAGCTGTTGAATACCACTTGGGGTCCGTAGTGAAACTCTTTAAGCACTCAAGCAGCCATGTCAATAGTTGTCGATATTTAAAGTACCCTACCATATCAACTTAGCGAGCAACGCTTGCTCAAGTTGCGAAACGCTGCACAAAATGCTCTCATTGGGTCAGGCAAAGCCGCTGGTGCTTTAATCTGTTTTTCTGGGTGTACCGATCGTATGGTTCTGCTCCACATATTTCTCAGCAACGTTTTGTGGACTTTCAATTAGATATAGTAGCCTGCACCTTGCTGAAGGATCTGCAAGATGGTTTAGTGTCTTTTAAACCTCTCTTATCTTTAGTATAGAGGAAGGTTTTTTGGATCGCTTGATAAATTGGAGTCTCAGTTGCTGCATAAGTCTCTCATCGAGAGGATAACCGGATCACAAGAGATCACTCACCAGCATGGTTATTGGTGATGTTTTGTACACTATTCACCTGGTGGTTGGCTAGCGATTCATAAAAATATTCGCATAACATCCTTGATGCGGTGGTGTGGAGTATAGATCAGCCTGGAGCGCTCAAAATTTCCCTTTTTCGCCTGGTTTCTGCGATCGACAGAACGGAGATGAAACCAGTGCAGTTGGGGTCCTCATCTTGGGTCCCCTGTCCCCTGGACTAGCATTAGGTGCCCGTTATTTCGTTGTCATTCTCAGCAAGGGTTTCTCAATGAATGGCGCTTCTCGGCTCTCTAGAACTGCCCTGTCGCGGCTAATATTTTCCTGGCCGCCGAAAGGAATTAGCCTACGTTAAAAATATTACTAAATTTCTTATAGATGCTACCTACTTCAAACATGGGCTCTGGCAGGGATTTCCCCAGTTCTTTCGATGGGATGCATAAAAGTTTAATTGTGAAACGCCTAGGTCTATTCCTTTGGGGTGGTGACGGAATCGCCACTGTATTGTTTACGCCCGTATGATATGAGATGTCATTAATTATTATCATGACTATTTATAGAGACCGTTGCACGGGGCACAAGATAGCGATGAGTGCTTGAATGCTCGAGAGTGGTATCGCGAGCTAGGGATATTAAGCGGGCGGATGATTCTGATGGCTCATTGGCTCCAGGGGATTGGGGAGCCAATGCACGCAGTATTATTTGAGTTCGACTATGCCGATCCAGAAGGCATAGACTAAGCTTGTCTATTGCAGAACAAAGGCCTCAGACTGCCAAGAACCAATGTTCAATGAAGTGAAACGTATGGAAGCATGTCAGAGGAGTCCAACCGCCACCGGCGTCGAAGGCGCGTGCTCTGCGATCCGCCAGGACTTTTTTGTCATTCGTGTTGAATGAAACTTCCCATATGGATGGTACTTGTAGTTGATTGACCATCGCAGATCAATTTAGGGTCCATGCTAGGTCCCAGAGGTTGCGGAGGGACCTGGGGGGATCACTGACCCCCCTGTAGTGAGAGTATCTAGCCGTGACGGGAGCTTATGTCCGGAGAATTTAGCGTGAAGACATAGCAGTCTCTCTCATCAAAAATAACACTTCGTAATAGACACTGGGCCTGGGAACCAATGGGGAAATGGTACCAGGGGTTTGACAATTGCAATCACGCATGGGGGATCGCTCTGATAAAATCCGTAACGAATGGAGGATAATCCTGTTGCATGAATTGTTCTGGCAGATTTTAAATCTCACACACCCAGCTGAACTGATACCTACCATACTCTATTGGTATGGGCCGGATACAAATGTGCCCTAACGGTTAGCTTTTCAAGACAGTATGCTCTGTGGAAGAGCACCGGCTCAAAGTTCTAGACTAGGGTTCAATCATTTGGCAAGCACACGTATCTCTGTGGCAATTCTGAATTCCCGCGGGTGCCGGGGTTTGGAGAAGTAAGCTCTTCACCAACGAAACTCATTGTCAACCTGGAATTGACTCGTGTTGTGCCTAGTGAGCGGTTTGCCTATTGTGGAAGAGGTGGGTGGGTTCGGGGATAGTTGTATGTTTTCAGGAGAGATGTTCACTTTGAGAAATGGCGCAGTAGGGCATTTGGTATCAACTTTGCATTCCCATGCTTGTTGGCCATGTTCAGCATCTCGAGAAAGAGTTCGCCCATTGTCTTCCTCGGTCCACCAAGGGTAGCGTTACTTGGGTAATCCTAGTGGTAAGTTAAAAAGCAAAACTGGAGGCGCAGAGCAGGAGACTTTCCAGGTTCTAAGAATGCGAGGACAGAGTGAGCCCTCTTGGGGAGGAATGGCCGTATGGTCTACGGCGCCTGCACCTGCCCCAGCGGTGCAAATAGTCCGGGACAGATCAGCTTGAGCTATTCGAATATGGTGCCGGTAGAGATGCAAAGTTATACTGGAGTATATGTAACGGTGGGTAGTCTTGGCTGAAGTAGTGCCTCTGGATTAACTTATGAAGCTATCCGATATTCATAGTTGGGTGATGATACCGGCAGGAATTATGTCTGACATTCTCTTTAAGCATGCGCACTATGGAAGGGGCATCCCGAGTCTCGCGAAGCCAATGGTATATATCAAAGTGACCGAAGAACGAAAACATTATTGATAGGCTTGAGGGAGGCTCTAGGCAGATGCTCTTTAGTGCTCCTATCCAGGCTTCTCCGCTCTGCATTGCAGATCTAAGTTAACTCCTCGGTTGGCCTGACGTAGGGGCTGTCTACTCGAGCAGATGCAAATTTATATAGGTATCAGCGGTGCAGCGCGCAGCGGCATCGCAGAGTAGACTGAACGGGGTTCGCTAAAAACGACCGAAAAAAAAACCCAAGAGTGAATCTAATGTCCGCAAGTAGCGAATTATGAGGTTGTCCCTGTATAGGTCCTTGTATGCTCTAGGACATCGGCTGCGGTTCACCCCCAGGGGTATTGATCTGACAGATGTAATAAAACCCAACATAACTTCAGTGGTCCAAAAAGCTCCCCACTTATCGCATGGTTTCCATATAGGAATTGTATAATCATTTCAATGTCCTATTCTTGTAAGTAATAATAACCTCGTATCTGAACCAGTAAGGCAGCTGTTGTATAGTCTGCCAAGTACATTTCACTCTTTACTCAGGATGGTTTTGAAAACCATAAAATAGTTTGCTGCTGCATTTGCACTCTGGTCATCGGGAAGGCGTTTGGTAGAGCACAAAAGAGGGCGCCCAAACAAGCCCTGCCCCCCCAAATCTAATAGCTTGAGCTTGGGAAATGGGACGATGGGCCTTGAACTACCGGCATCTGTGTCCACATTTGTCAACCACCGGGGCTCGCAAGACCACAACTCGGTCAAAGCCCGGGATGTTGCCTTTTGGGAAGATTGGGTGATAACGGCGAAATGGGGGCTCTGACTCTGTAGCTGACCTGAGGCGTGAGTGGCTTTGTCGCTGGGGGGTACTTGCGGCATTACGCATAACAGGAAAGAGGCTGTAGCTCAAGTACCTTAGGCCAATGTAGGGATAATGATAGGGATGCGCTAGGAGCTTCGGAAGTCTTCAATGTTACCTTGACGAGTGTTATAAGAGATCCATGACCACGCTCTTTACAAGCAAAACTCATCCTCATAGTCTGAACATTATCCCCCCATACCCGCAAACACCACTTCAGCCCCCCAGAAGCCTTTAGTATAGCTCTCTTAATGGCGGATCAAGCGCCTAGTTTCTCTACCTCCAGGCATTCTCCAGCCAAAGACCGGGATGACAATGGAGGCAACCAACCTAATTCTCAACTTCTGAATTTTGCCAATGAACTCTTCGAGTGTGTTCCGGGGCATATATCAGCTCCAGGTGTAAGTTCTCCAGGGCTCAAATCTTTAATCCATCTCATTTGAGATTGAATCAATATGGTTTGGACTTAAAAAGTAATTTATTTTTATATTTTTAGGTACCAGGTGTCCTGTGTCCTACTTGCGATGCACAAGGTATTGAGAGTTGGGTGATACGCGGGAAGGTCTGTTCGAGGTGCGGGACGCCTTGTCAATAAGCCAGCAATGTTAGGTCTAGATGGCACCAAGTCAAGGCAGGTACACAGGTAGATTGTTGGCGGGCCATCGATCGTGTGCTGCTTTCGGGACAACTATTTCATATATTTCTGTCTGAAGTTTGTTGGGTGTAACGAGCATGAAAGGATGGCTCGAGGGGTTTTATTATTCGTTATGGGAAATTTCCTTATTTTTTCCTATGTCATAAGAGTTAGCGTGCTTGCGTGTTGCAGAGGTACCTTATATTTTTCCTACGTATTTCGTGAGCCAGCAGACCGGTACTTGCTCGCCAGTTTAACTCAGTAGAAACTCGTTCCAAATTTCCATTCTTAAACTGGCTCGGGCTGGAGAGCGTTAAATAATTCAGTGGACTTTCGTTGCCCAAGTCCATTCTTATGTTGTGGAGGTATCCGCAAATCTTGGTGTTTCCTGAGCGCAAGCAAAGCCAAGATCTCCGGATGCTTTCTCAATGCCCAAGCGTAATCGGCACCAAATTCTTTCTTCGAACATATTGATCAGTTGGAGTAAAGTGGACGTAGAGCCTGTCCAAGTCTTGGCTCTGGATTTTAGTGCCAGGTTCGATCCTTTTTTCGGTGGTGGTACCTGTCATCTTAGTTCGGATACTGATTGTGAAGCTGGAACATGCGCTTTTGTGCTAATTAGTTCATAAAATTGACTCACTATCCTCTAGCGTTGAGGCTTAATCCGGGAGTGAGCTTTCTGGGGATTGTCTTTTTTTCAGTGGTCTGGAAAAAATCGATTGGAGGCATCAACTGGCACAAACAATGTTTTGAGAACTTCTTAATTAAGGGACTTCCACAAGAGTCCTTAAGGAGGTGAGTTATCACACTTGATCAACTCCAACAACTAGAGCCATGAATTGGGTCCAATGAATCCAGCAAGGCCTTAAAGGAGGGAAAGTGGTCTCGCCGGGGGCGCTAGCTTTATATTACCATTGGTCGGAGGTTAGTTTAGGGCTAGCATGATGGCCATCATTACACTTGGTTGGGTTGGAGCGATGTGTTAATGCTGCCTTAGCTACCGGGTCCTAATGGATGAACGATGCCGGTACTGTCATGGCATCTCAATATTTTAAAGATTAATAAGCCAATTTTATTAGTACTTCCAGCACATTCAGGGGATTTGTTGCAGAGCACGAATCATGACAGCATCAGTCGCCGAGCCTGCTATCTGACCGACTCTAGGGAATTTATCACCCTTCATCAACAAAGGCGATAAGAAACGAAAGAACAAGAATTCACCGGATTTTCCAAACATGATTGACTCGCTTGGAACATTGAGAAACAGAAAACCAATATGAGAAGTGATCGTTCGTGGGAGCCAGGAGCTTCTCCCCCTCGAAAGGAAGAAAGGAAGAGCGTACCTCAAATCAGCCTTTTATCCTCCGGATGGCTGATAGTTCTGATATTCTTCTGAGCGAAATGCGTGGCGCTAGGCTATGGATAAGACCATAGCCCACGGCCATTCTACCTCATCATGCCTTGCCCCTCTTCCAGGGCCGATTGCTGTGTTATTAGTGGCTAGTTGTTAGAGACCCCGAAAGAGTGGGGAATTGTACAATATGTTTATCTCAAGACATATGTGGCGCTGAAATGTTTCCTAGCAGTGGTATGGCTGGTTTTAGCTATATATGGCCGGACGCTAGGAGCTAACTACCGAAAATACCAGAACGAGTGATTGGAAACCCTGGCTTAAAAGCAAATTATCTGAGAATGGTATCTTTGGGAATGTGAATACCGAGCTTAGGCCTTAAAATACTAGCCTATAGATATCGTCAGTGTGCGCTTTCTTGTGGGGGTTCTCTATAAATGAGTTTTTTCCTAGTTTGGTATAACCTGGGGTTCTTCGGGTTCGGCTAAGCGCTCCTGGGTAGAGATTAAGGGGGCAGCAGTTTTCGTTTCCATCAGCGTAAATGGGGTTTCTAGGGATCCAGTTCTGTGGAGGCGTAACTTGCCTATTTAGTTAATATTGTTTTAGTAAGAGATCGGAGAAGGGTAGAAGTACCTCAGCATATATTCTATCATTCTAGAATTAAGGGCTCATAACTAAGGACGGTATATTCCCTTAGGAAGGCTTTACGAGCTTATCTCCTTGACGGGAAGCTAATTCCCAGGGTTGGGTGGGCGAATACTTGTTTCTTGTTTCTTTCGGCTCAATTCCTTTGGTATTCTATTTGCCAGGGCCCGTGTGGCCATTCCTAGGGAGTACGGTTGACTGATATTTTCCGGATGGAGGGGGGCGTTTATCAGGATACCCCCCTATTAGAATTTCAATGAAGTTGTGTAAAAAATAGAGTTATTGAGGGGGGTTTCCTTTGATCACGCTTCTGTGACGTGACATCTCGAATATGTCTGTTGGTGGATGCCTCGTGGCTCAAGATATAGAGAAATCCGAAGTTTTGATATGGGAAAGCAGCCGTAAGGCGTGTGCGCAAATGATGTGCCTAATGGGAGTAACAGCGCCTAGAATTAGCCATAAGTAGAGTTCCACAACTCGCTAAAACCGGTTCTTGTGCTCAAGAGCAAAGCTTATTATTGGACTTCTTTGAAGGAGCTATTCACGCCCCCATGAGCTCCGGGTCCAGCTTGCTATCTCCTAGAACAAACAAACGGTATGGGTGATGTACTAATTTCTGAAGAGAATTTATGGGAGTCCCGCTATTCCCCCTGCCGCCATGACGTACTATATTCGAGGTTTAGCTTATGAGGAGAGGTTATGTGATGTCTGCCTTACTAAAAGAGTGCTAACGCAACTTCGCAGGAACAAGTGTACTCCATACAATTATACACGCTTTTTCGCTAGCCCGTAAGGTTGAGTGGTGGCCATGGCGGCGTTAGTTTTGGTTAGAGATAGCCATACCGATGTTCGGGCGTGCGCGAACCACAATGCCCTGAAGCTAATATGATAAGGCAACAACGCTGGCAGCAGGAGCCGGCTATCCATTCGGATGCTTTGGTTTATTCGGCGTGCTCCGTCAAGAGTGATTAGCAAAGCGCGGGAGAGAAGGAGGTAATATCGCCAGTAGAATTGCCAGTACACATCCACGAGTACAGTGTTCGAGTAGACTGCAACACCCAGTGAGACTGAGAGAACTGAGGTTAACGAAGGGGCACATCGTATGGCCGTGGATTAGACACAAAGTATGGTATGCAACACCATCCAAATCAGCCGGGTTAAACAAAACTTCTGTCTTCTAGAGAATTGTTCTCCTAAATTCTGGACCTTGGGTTGTATTTGTATGTAAAGTGCCCCGCAATTTTAGCCGGGCAGCGGTAGGGTGGTAGATCTCCCGGGGGGGTGTGTCCCACTTTCTGAGTTCTCACTAGCGCTTTGGCGGCTTGCATATTAATAGTAGAAGGGGCAATAAACAGGAGAGGCAGCGAATGGCGGCACCGCATTTGACATTTGCCCCTACACTCCTGGCGCCCTATCCGCAGTCCCCTCCGTTCGTAATGGTTCGTTGCCCCTCTCTTATGTTAGCTGGCTCTCTATGGTGCTTGGGTTTGGGGATTGTCACAAATTAGCCCGGATCTACATACCTCAAGTGTCCAAACGCAGCTATAAGTAGGCCAGTGTCATGGGAGGAGGATCATCGACTGGTAATTCCAAAGGGTGCACTTAATATACTATAGCGGGGGTGGGTTGGAGGGATTCGGTAAGGCTAACGTGATATAATATTGACCCGACACTGATATCGTAGTCCAGGCATCCAGTTGACACAGTTGCCAGCACTTCAGTAGCACCCAATCCAGCCTGTCTATTAGATATCACTTACTGCTCTAACAGCTGCAATACGCTTGACACTGCGGGCTGCCCTTACTGTACCAGGGACAAAAATACCAGCTATCGAAATCACAATAAGCTTGTCTATGGGGTAGGTGGTCTAGTGTGGTGTTGCTCGCCACGAAGCTCGCACCATGGCTGTGTTTTCAAGGGTGCATTCATGTCTCCAGACTTTGAAACTGGTGCTTAAGGACCAAATCTTTTGGCCCGAGGGCTCGAACACGTTATGCTATACAATTCAGTAGCAACAGTCATCCTCCCTATCCCATTTTCGTACAGGACAGACTCTGTGTACTTCCAGATTTAGGTATGATACTTGTTCACTCTTAATTATGTCTGCGACCGTGGCCCGCTCGCTGGAGTTGGCCATATCCTCCAATTCCTTCCTGAATTTTCTCTTTCGCCCGGTGACTCAGTTGTTATAACATCCCAGCCAAATGGTAGCGGTGACTTAGAATTGCCGTCTAGCACAACACCATAGGAAGAGTCCTGCCTCCACACACCAACAATGCAACATATGCCGGATCTCTCAGCCTTCACGACCATCACAGCGCTTTTGTGCTCCTACTATGTTACCATAAGAACGCGAATGAAAGAAAAATGTGCTAGGAGGTTGGAATCCCCCTTATCGGCTAAGCAAGGGGGACATTTCACACTCAGCCCTCAGTTTCGACAAAACAAATGGAAATGTACAGCGCCTTACTAGGAAAGGCAGCCGCAACCTCCTACCGTATTGCCTTCTGTTCAAGTTTTTAGTTGCTACGTTAGAGAGAATGTCCCTAGATTGGAAACACTTTTTTCGAGCTCACATCAAGACAAGGTTGTGGCTCTCGTGTAGCTATCATGTTCTTTTTCAGTATCACCATCAATAATGTCGGCTAGCAGTGGCATCTCCTTGGGTATCTCTTCCCTCGAGTATATGATATGTCAATTATCGATTTGCACCTAGTTATGCACACTTGGTATTACAACAGGGCCTAAGAGGAAACACCAACTAGATTATCAAACAGTCAGTTGGCGTCTCGTATATTGTCTTCTGCATACATTTGGACACCGACCCCTCGCCGAATCTCTGGAATTGGGACACTTGCTGTTCTGCTTCTAACATTCGTTTGCGCAGCCACGGAATATGATTTGATCCCCACTAAGTAGATAGTTTTTTTTTCTTTTCCCTCAGGCAGTCAATTGCTGGAAGACAAGCCTTTTTTTTTTTGAAGGAAAAATAAAAAATGCTGCGCAATACAGTTACCCGCGGGTAGATGGGTTGGATGGCGATCATAGCGGGCGCTAGCATACGTCTAGGTTTGAGGATATCTACCAGTAGTTTACTTCGTACAAACACAGTTGACTAATAGAGACCAAACCATAATCTTGGCTTTATTGTATCACCCCAAGACGTCCAAACACCCGCACGAAAAATCTGCGTTATGCATGTGTGCCAATAATATGACACCTTATGTCCCAAAGGACCTCGGGGCAGGTGGAATGGTCGGGAGAGGAGGAAAAAAATTGGGAAAAACAGATACGCAGTAGGTAGACAGACAAACCCAAGCCCACTGGTGAGGACCGTATTTGGTGTGTAACAGCATTCATATGATATCATAGCAGTTTTACTCTCCAGAAGCCCTATCGGTAAGTTGCAAATGAATTAGCAGGATTCAGGGCGGTGTGCCCTCAAGCGTTACGTTAATCATACGCAATATGATACTGTAATAATACTGTGAGAGAGCCAAATCCGTAATGCTACCCAATATTCACAGCAGCTCTCACGAAAGGCATCTGTATGGTAGGCTCCTATTTACTGCTTTAACATGGCCAAAGATTGTACTCGGGTGAGGGGGGAAATATTAAGACAAGCAGGGGGATAGCAGAATTACTCTAGTTAGTAGTTTTCTTACCTTTTTGGTTCTTTGATTACTCCTTTCAAGGTATATGCTTAGGCCTCTACTACCCCTACTTGTCCCAATACTTCACCCCTACCCCGAGCGGCTACTTGTACAACTCTCCTGCACCTCCGGGAGAGCGGGAATAAATGGGAACACCTCTGGGACGTTAGAGTTGTCTCTCCTAGTAAGGTCTGTGAATTTCTTTTCTTTTTATTTGTCTCAACCGAGCTGAAAGAGAATCTTTTCGCTGTGATTTCTCCCCTTAATCCAAAGGGGGAAATTCTGGACGTCCTAGCGTCATTCTTAATTATTCTAGCCCCCACGGTGTCCAAAGACCTTTCCATAAACCCTCGTTGCATGAGTGACATCCGAAATTGAGTTATGGTAATAATACTATGGTGCCGGCGCTATTTTTTTAGTAGACCCTCTCTTCCTGCAGCTGGTTAACACCACCACCACCACCACCACAACCACAACCACAACCACAACCACAACAACCACAACAACCACAACAACAACGTAAAGGGAAGGAGAGAGAGAAAAAGGAAAGAAAACTTCAGGAAAAAATTTCAAACATGCCTGTCTGGTACCACCCTCCACCAGTTCTGGCGCCAGCCCCCCCTTTGCCGTGAGTATTCCACTCGAATCCATCTCCTACGATATCTGCATCCGCTAATATTTTTCAGGCCAGGGCAACAGGCGCCAACACCAATTTACCATTATCCTCCACCAATATGTATTGATCCATCTCCGGAAGCGAGGGTTCCTTCGGGAGCTCCAACTATGCCATCCGCATTCCCCAGAATCTATTCATATGGAGCAAATTGTGTGCCACCTGTCCCGCCCCCAGCCGCCCAACCTTTCCCGGGGGGTGTTGGAGATCCTGCGCAGAATTACCATTCCCCTCCCCCTCCCCCCCCCCCTCCGGTTCACGGATCCAATAATGCCTACCATCCTTCCGCCCCTTCACAGCATGTCCCCGGTGCATATCCGCCGCCTTCATTAGCCAATACACGTGTTGTGGCGGCGCCACCTGAGGGTAACCCTGCTCCCTTGGGAGGTCCCATCACACCCCCGGGAAGAAATTGCGGGGTTTATCGTTGTCATGATGGGTGCGAAGGAAGGCATTCTCCGCTGGAGCATGCCAACAATGGACGTCGAACTAGATCGGAGATGTTTGACATCCCGGCCAAGTCCCCGCTACGCAGATTAGCCACCCCGCCTCATCAATCACGGAATCATAATAGTCCTTATTACATTGACGAGCACGGGCACAAGATCTCAATCCCCCCTGACTATGGCCCCGATCATGACAATCCGGCTCACCGACATCGCCAGACACGTCATGTAGAGTTCACAACAGACGAGTCTGGTGGCTTTGCCGTTGAACTTACGCATGGATGTGGTTCTTGTGGTAAAAGGTTTCGAATCGCTAGTGGAAGTGGAGTTGTGGGTACAGGAAGTGATGGTTTAGGTGCTTCCGGGCGCAGAAGTTGTGATCAATGCCTTGCAAAAGAGGCAGCTAGTGAGCAGGCCAAGAATGATCTGCAAGTTGAGCTAGCAGAGCAGGAGAAACTCAGGCATGCGAAGCTTAAGGAGGCCAAAAAAGAACTGATGCGCAAAGAAATTAGGGCGGAAATTGAGAGGGAGTATACTGAGAAGCTGGAGAGCGAGAAGGCACTCAAGTTGCAAGCGGAGGAAGCGGCAAAAAAAGAAGCCCTCCTCCGCTTAGCTAACGAGGAGACCGAGAGAAAGCGTATTCACAAGGAAGTTGAGATCGAACTGGAGCGCAGAAGGTTGGAGCAAGTTAGGATCGAAGAAGAGGCGAAGCAGATGGGAATTGAGAGGACCCGGATGCGTGAACAAGCCGAAATCGAACATGAGAGGAGAAAAAAGCAGGATGAACTCAAGGTCTTTGAAGCATTCAAACAACTGGAACTCGACAAGGAGGTCGAGAGGAGGATGAAAAATGAAGATGAGAGGGTCAAAAAGGAGCAGGAGGAGAAAATGCTCCAGGAGGCTGAGGAACGCAGAAAAGTGGAAGCGAGAAACAAGTTACGCGAGAAGATCAAGAGAGACCTTATGGAAGAGGAGGCACAAAAAATAGAAACTGCACGTATCGCCTCACAGGCAGCTAAGTTGAAACAGCTCGAAGTTCAACGTCTCAAAAATGCACAGGAAAAGTGTGACATGGAAGGCGAGAGGGATGCATTGAGGTTGAGAATCAGGAGAGAGCTAGAGGCAGAAGAGAGGGTTAGGTTGACTTTTGAGGCAATCGAAAAGCTCTCTCTCGACCAAGAGAGACTCAGGCTCCTCGAAAAAGCCTTGGCCGAACACGCACTCAAGGACGTTATCAGACAGGAGGAATATCTGAAGATGAAGGAAGAAGTGGAACTCAGAGCACAAGCTCAGTTAAGCCAGGAACGTGCACTTGAGAAAGCCAAAATCAGACAACAACTCATCGAAGAAGCTGCCGCGGCCCAATTTGCAAAAGAGGCGCACAAGGTAATAGACAACGGGGACAAGCTGGGATGGAAGGAAGGTCAGTTGGTCGATGGAGAAAAACTATTCCAGCGCCTTGGAGGCAATCCTAACTCTTCGGCGCCACCAGAGACTCACAACCCTCCCCCCTTTCCCGCGAATCCGCCGCTGCCAACGTCCCCAAGCATTATCAGTCCTGGGCCGGGGCTAGGCCATTTCAGCGATAGTCCACTCCGGAGCACCCCGCCGAAAATGTTCGCCGACAACCCTCATATCTCTCCGGCTAGTGTCCCTCCTCCCCCTCCTCCCCACGTTGACAAACTCAACCTACAGTGGGAGACTAACTACAAGGATGGCCATTATGGCGGTAAACAATGGACTCGCTAACAAGTTCAAGCTCCTACAAGCCTGTTTTGCCGTGTTTCTGGACGATGGCCGTAACCTACGAATAATCTACATTTTTAGCTAAAAATTAGGCTGCCTTTTCTCTCAATCTCCGCCTGGCTAGGTTGGCCCTGTAGAATCCATCTTCTTTAATAAAAAATAAAAATCCCCATTGGGCGAATGTATGATAGTTTTTAATACAAAAGTGATTCTCCTCCACGAATAGCTTCTCCTTATAATCGCATCCCCACAACCAAGTCTCTTTGCCTAATCCAATTCCAATGATACAATATTATTAGAATCGCCGCTAAGCTCTCAAAAAACAACACGATATTCTTAATCCCTGTGACCCCAAACGCTTCTCTTGGGCGCAGCTCGAGTGACGACCCATGAAACTGCGAGTGACCTTTTATGCTAAACATGCAATACTAGGCTTTTGACACAACTTTGTTTTAGGTTGTAAGGAACACGAACCTTTTGAAGCTCATTTACTAGGTATTGTATTTGTTCCAGAGACTATATAAGTCAGTAGTGTAAGACACAGAACTCCCAAGATGTTTTGTGAGAGTACCTACCCTCCCTTACTGTTACAATAGATGTGCGTAGAACATGTACCGGGTGGTGGTAGTGCTGCGTACGCCTTTCCGCAGTTGGATGATTTCCTAGCTGTGGCCTTTCCTTCTTGTTTTGACGCTTTCTTTCTTTTTACTCGCTTTTCACTCTCCCTCTTAAAAATACAAGTTTATCGCCTTCAGGGATACAATTCGCAACAGGTTATGAGCCCGGTTTCGTCGCTTATCCTATTGCTGCTTGTCTACATCACGATCCTTGCTTTGCTCAAAATCCACCGTTATCCCATAGGCTTGCAGATTTCAACTTCTCCCTTTCATTTTCTTTCATCTTTTGCTTTCTCATCTCAATAAAATGAGTTCCTACTACCGGTCGAAGTACGCAGGTGATATTCCATTCCTGACGGACACCAACTATAACGTTTGGAAAAACGCAATCATCATTCACCTGCAAGCCATCCGGGCATACGATCATATTATCGGTCTTGCCACTTCTCCTACTTCTTCAGCAGGCATTAGTGCAGCTGGAGAGCCAAGTATGATTGGCTCTTCCCAAGAGCTCCGGGAAACAAGAGATAGTTTTCATCAACTAGAAGCAAAAGCAAAGGGCGTTATCCTTGGATCTACCTCTCCAGCCTTCCGATTGTACCTGACTGGCCTAGATACCTCAAAGGAAATGTGGGACATACTACGGGAAAGGCTAGATAAGGCAGCTTCGATTAATGGCCGACTTGCCCTCCGCCAGCAGTTTCTCAGTCTAATACCAGTTCCTGGACGCCCTTTGGGGGAATTTATATCTCACTTACATGACATCCGGTTTCAGCTTTCATCAAGCGATTAAAAGATTGATGATGCTAGCTTTAAAGACAAACTTCTTTCTTCCCTACCTCAGAGCTTTAACAATCTAGTAGAAATCATTTATGAAAAGGAAGCTGACCTATCTGTTGAGGATGTAATTCGGAAGATTCAGCAGTCAGAAATTGTCAGACAGCAGGAGGTGCAGTCAGGAAACACATCCCAAGTGTCCGGAGATGCATTGCTGTCTAATACAATGATGGCTGGCTGGCAGAGCCGAATGCAATCCTTCGGAAGAGGCAATTCATCTTATCGCGCATCTCCCTATGGAAGTAGACGGCCCTTTGCCTTTACTGGTACTTGTTTCCGCTGTAAGCAACGGGGTCATAGAGCAAATATGTGTCCTGAGGTACAAGCTATGAATCAAGCAACCGGAGTGGCTACGCCGATAAGAAGAGTACCGATTAACACCCCTGCTACTGGAAGCTGTTTCGCATGTGGTGAGAGGGGCCACAGAAGTCGTGAGTGCACATACACTGCATTGACTCAAACCCAAGCATCCCAAGGTAGGAATGCACTGCTTGCCTGGAGAGCCACTAGCAGTGAGACTATGGACTTGAGGGACGGTCTAAGAGATACGAGCATCGCACCAACATCGTCCAGTCAATCTCCCAAGTTATTATGACTAGCTGACCTGCCTTTTGATGCCGCTGCTGGATATACTATCAGCGATGATCAACTTAATGAAAAAATTATAAATATATATCCTTATACAAACCTTCCAACAATCCAATATACTACGCTACTAGAAAAACCAGCAGACACTTGTGGAACGGCATTTATGCAAGTTAAGAATTGTCACGGCAATGAGGAAAATAGTACCAATGAACTATACAATAAATGGATCCTGGACTCGGGTGCCTCTGACAGTATATGCAATAAGCGATCGTGGTTTCTCTCTCTTTACAAACTCACTACACCACATCAGATCAGACTAGGTACTTAGTATACCACAGTCTCTACCTCCTATCGGGGCATGGTTAATATATCTGGAGTCATAATGGATGCCCTTTATGTTCCTGAATTCCGTGTCTCACTTCTCTCTGTTTCCGAGTTGGATAAGCTCGGATACAAACTATATTTCCACAATGGTCTTTGCTCTTTAAAGTCACAAGAGGGATTTGAGCACCCATTCGCATGCCTGATAAATGGGCTTTATGAGGTTACTGATCGAGGACCCACAGGGACTGGAGACCTACAGTCCGCTAAAGCCTCCCGAAATGAAAGAGCCTAGTATGCCGGAGCTTCCTTGGAAAGGGTATATAAAAACCAGGAATGGAATAGTTGGCATTGCCGTTTAGGCCATGTGAATGACCTTGCACTTGCTCGAAGTCTGGAATTGAACTTGGTTCCTGGAGTCTCTCATCCGAATAGCAAGGTTGATGTAAATGGACAAGACGAGTGTATTACTTGCATAAAGTCTAAACTACGGAGACACTACTCGAGGAAGCCAGCACAGCGAACATCAAGGCCATTTGAACTACTACATTCTGATAGCTGTAGACCCATGCCCCCTTCCAAGGCTGGCTCTCGCTACTTCATACTATTTATTGATGACTATACACGTATAACATATGTGTACTTTCTGCAAAGAAAGAATGCTGAACTATGTTCAAATGCCTTTGTGGAATTCTTAAACTACCAAAGTAGTCATTATCCACAGTTTCCGGTGGCTCGGTTCCGCTCAGATAATGGTCGTGGCGAGTATGACAATGAGCTGTTTAAGAGACTTCTAAGGGAGAGGGGTATAAGCTTCGAGCCATCCGTACCTTATTCACCACACCAGAATGGGGCAGCAGAGTGGATGATACGAACGATAACAACCCGTGCCCGGTCTATCTTGCTCGACGCTGGACTCCCAATCGACTTCTGGGCAGAGGTTGTTAATACTGCTGTCTACCTACAACAGTGGATACCTTCTGTCTTACTTGATAATAGTCCTCCATATATCGTCCTTGAGAGCGCCTCCCAAATAGGGCACAGTACTACTAAGATCCTAAGTGCTCCTCGATCAGCATACTCAATTGACCATCTTCGCAGAATTGGCTGTGTTGCCTACCGGAGAACTCCTGATGCGACGCTGGACTCAAAGACGTCTCTCAAGTTTGGAGCACGGGCTCAAATCGCTATGATGTTGGGCTATACAAATTCTACTAAGATATGGAGACTGTGGGACTTTCAAGGGAAATGAGGTCAAGGAAAGCCCATCAACTGCTTGGATGTGCAGTTTATTGAATCTCAAAATGCATGGGAGAAGGTTCTTGGAGGAAGTGAGGAGGTTGACACAAGGAAGTTTGATGCGAATTCAATTGGTAACGCTTTTGAATTAGCATTGGGTCATGACCCTTGTGGGATCGATGCACCATCTGAGAACAGTGATGGAAATAGAGCGAGTGCAGATGCGATACACCTTGGCGATAGGTGGATGCAAGCTGGCGGCAAGCACTCTGATAGTGAGCTCTCCCCAGCTGGGTTGGAAATACCCGAAGCAATATCTATTGCGGAGACCGGCGGCACCCACAAGACTTGTGAGGGATCCCCAGGTACTCAGTCTAGCGGCAAGCACTTAACTGGTGATCTCTCCCTAGCAGCTCATGAGAGCGAGAATGTTGAGTCTGGCAGTAACCATGATGAGCATGAGGCATCTCCAGTACCTGATCTGATTGTTACCAATGCTGGCGGCATGCACTTGCACGATAAGGTATCCCTTGGCTGTTCGGAAAGAGACCTGAATAGTATGAACTCAAGCGGCATCCATGTGCAGCGTGAGCTCTCCCCAGCTGCGGACTCTTCCTCTCCTGCTTTAGACACCGAACTTGCTACTTCTTTGAATACAGATACCGGTCCATCCCAAAGCGTCCAACCTCGCAATCGACGCTTGAGAAGGCAACAAAATATACAAGAGCCTGTCCAGCGGAGTGAGCGAATTCAGAAAAAACCAAAGGATATGCGCAACTACGAGGTTTTGCGTAGAGTCCAGCAAATGCATGTTGAGGACCGTCTTAGCCGAGAGGCAGCAAATAATGTTTTTGTGGCTACCTATATACCACTGCTCGAGGGACAACAACTGCCAGATCCTAATACGTTCATGGAAGCATGGGAGAGTCCGCTTCAGCCATTCTGGAAGCAGGCTATGGTAGAAGAGCTACAGGCCTTTCAGCTTAACGATACCTGGAATCTTGTAGATGGAAGTATACCCGTTAACTCACATGCTATGGGGTCAAGATGGGTGTTTAAGACTAAGGAGAATCCAGACAGCACGATACGATACAAAGCTCGCTTAGTTATTAAAGGATACGAACAGCAGTATGGTGTAGACTTCACGGAAACCTCAGCTCCTGTTGGTCGACTAGATGCTCTCAGAATTCTGATTGCTCTTGCAGCTGAGCGGACCCTGAAGCTCTACCATCTTGATATCGTTACAGCATTTCTCAATCCTGTACTTGACCAGGACGATGTATACATGCTTCTCCCATCCAGGATTCAGCATATTAATCCTACTCTTCATGAGTCTCAAGTTGTGCACCTTCGCAAAGCTCTATATGGGCTAAAACAGGCACCTCGATTATGGAACAAGGATGTTGATCGCTTTCTTCTCTCTTTAGGTTTTGTGAAATCCCCGGCAGAACCTAGCCTATACAGTGATGACAATCTCTTTAGAGACATACTACGACAAATCAAAGTGAAATACCGGAGTACAGATCTTGGCCCAGTTAGGAGATTCCTCGGACTGGAGATTACCCGACTCACTTCCGGTGGATATCGCCTAAGTCAAGAAGGATATATTCACAGTATTCTCTCCCGTTTCGGCCTTGCAAGTGCCAATACTGTGTCCACACCATTGGCAAAGGACTCTATCCTGGATTTATCTGCAACAGAGAATGACAAGCTTGTCGACCAGAGGAACTACCTTAGCATCATTGGATCCTTGATGTATGCTGCCTTGGGAACTCGCCCAGATATCGCCTTTGCCGTTACCAAACTTAGTCAATACAATCATAAGCCACGTACTAGCTATCTTACAGCAGCCAAGCGGGTGTTGCGGTACTTGAAGTCAACAATTACGTATGGGCTTCAGTTTTCCAAAGATGCAAACTCTAGACGCCTCGGCCCGTACAAGCTCGGTGGATATACAGACGCAGATTGGGCACGTAATCCACAGGACCGGAAGTCAATCAGTGGATATATCTTCTTTCTTGGGGCTCCTGTATCCTGGAAGTCCAAACGACAGGCAATCATAGCCACTTCAACAACCGAGGCTGAATTTAGTGCCTATCTCGAGATCTCAAAGCAGGCTTTATGGTTACGGCAGCTGGTTGAGGATATTAGCTACCCAAGGGACCTTTCTGCTACACCCTCAACCAACTCGAAGGCCCAAAGTCCAGAAGAAAACCAGGATGCCTCTTATCCAGTTTACAACCACGGCTGCATAACTATCTATAGTGATAGTGAGAGAGCTATTGCGACTGTCAAAAGCGAAGGGATTACTACACGAAATAAGCACTTTGACATTCGTCTCCTCAAGTCTCGTGAGCTTCAGCAGCATGGAGTTGTTGATTTTACATTTATTAGAAGTGAGCTAAACAAGGCGGATGGCTTCACGAAAAGCTTAACCATGGCTAGGCATGGGGAGTTTGTTAAGCAACTAGGGCTTGAATGAGGGAAGTGTTTGGTCTTTGTATTCTGGGTGTATGAAGGGTTGAGGGTATACCTTTCCCCTCCAAGACAATTTGTAGGAGGGGTTTTACTGGTGCCCAGTGATACTTGGCGGGTTCTGTTTCTTTCAAAACTTATGGTTCTTGTCGACAGTTGGTGGAATTGCCATTGGGGGGCTTTGTTCAGGAGGGAAGGTGTTACAATAGATGTGCGTAGAACATGTACCGGGTGGTGGTAGTGCTGCGTACGCCTTTCCGCAGTTGGATGATTTCCTAGCCGTGGCCTTTCCTTCTTGTTTTGACGCTTTCTTTCTTTTTACTCGCTTTTCACTCTCCCTCTTAAAAATACAAGTTTATCGCCTTCAGGAATACAATTCGCAACACTTACACTCGGGGAGAGTCCGAGTCCTTTTGTTAGCCGAGGACGCCGAAGCTGCCAAATTGTATCCTGACCGAAAGCCCCGACATCACATGGTTGGCTGTGTTGTAGGAAAAACTCCCGAATTTGCCCCCGTTTGTTTCCTACGCGGGTCTATCCCACACATCGAGGATGCTCAAATGGGTGGGAGCAGAGCTAAGGGATGAAATTAAAACCTTGGCCCCAGCAGACAGCAGACTGGCAGGTAAACTCCCAAGCCCTAGCGCTACCCGCACATTAGAGTACTGCCGGGCCCCGAAGTGTATTGGCTGCTGAATCCTAGCCTAGTAGCGCCCCGAGTAGTCATGCATAATGAAATTCCATCACAATAATTAGAGGTTGTTAGTCTAGCGTACAGCAACAGACATTTTAGTTAGCCGATGCAAGGATAGGTGCATACACAACTGAGACTCGACCCCAGACCACAGCTAGTAGCTCGGTTTGAGTAAGATCCTCATTATATACAATATAGATTGTAGAAATAAATTTAAAAAAACAAAGGAAACCCCCAATATTTGATCCATCATCCCTTTGCATCCAAAATTGCAGCTCTCCTCCTATGCATTGACCCCCATACCTTCTCCAAAAAAATATCTCTTAATATCCTAGCTAAAGCCCCCCACCAAGAACCCAGGCCCCCACCACATATTTCCTAATATGATAGTACATAAGCTACCTCTAGTCCTACAGATAATATGAAATTTGTTATGTGCCAGTTGGTTTTCCCCTAAACCTCTTCTACGTGTTCTCGGTAGGACCAATATCAAGCAAACTAGAAGACTATACCATAATCCATCTACTGGTTCCTCAAACCAAACCATACTATCTGTTGTAGTACATGCTTTTGCACCATCCTGCCGAGAAACCGGATTTCCGATCGTATCCTCCACTTCTTCCCAAATATCTATCAAACCTGCCTCTAAAACATCAATATATACCTATCTGATTAACCATCTTCTTAAAGATTAGAATCAAATAACCTGCATTTCTCCTACATATATCATACAAGTACACGCTATTAACTTAATTTTAAGCCCATCTGTCACCCCTCCAACACGGTCCTTTTCTCACTTTCCCTTTAGTATCCTACACGCCCAAACTTTCCTAAGGGTTTAGCCCCTTTCCATAGCGTATCAAATTTTGGTATTGAAAACAATGTCTTCAGATCCTGCATGGCCTGCCACAATATAAAAAATGTCATTTTTTTAAAAACTTGGTTTTTGCCGAAACTGAAACCCTTTTGACTAATTTGTAAACCGATTCATATCTGAAGAGTGGCTATCATTTTAATAATCATGATGAAAAGAAGAACCCGGTAGGTGGCCTGTAGGTTGAGCTATAATCAGAAATGGGAAATGTTGCAATCTTTTATTTGCAACAAAAATGCCATAAAAGTTTGAAAAATGACATTTCTCTGGCGTGTCGAGCAGGGCCTTAAAAATTCTCTTTTATTCAATCCTCGAGTGAGCCACGAGTGAGCACAAATGATTTAAAAAGAGCTTAACCACAAGCAGCACATATCAGAATTCTACAATTCAAGACGGAACGCTCACCACTACCGCCAGCACCACTACCAGCACCAGTAGGGAGGCTCCCAAGCCCTGTAACCTTTCGTCCTTGAACCTCCTAGTAGGAGGGTTAAGCCGGCACCATTGATTTCATACCCACATATATCATCCTACAATCTCGGATACTTCATCAGGGCCCTAATCTACGTGGGATTTAAAGACAAACTCAGCCTACGAGAAACCCTATTCTAGGCGGGGTGGTATATTACACATAATAACTACCATCGGAGTGATTCTCTATACAGTAACTGGGCGGGAAGGGGGGGGGGGTTACAAGAGCAGCAATTACCCACTGAATGTGTCTCATATTGGATCGATTTCGGACTCCCTTTTTCAGTTCTATATATTGCCCCCAGTGCGGAAATCATGGCTTTCGTGGTATTTCCGCTCGAGTTGCTGAGATCGTTCATGATGAAGGGGTTCAAAAGGGGAGCTTCTGGGGTGCCGGACCCGCTGGGTGGCCTACCGGTTGATGGCAGTCAGGCTTTGAGAGAGGTGAAAGAGGTTAAGACAGCTCAAGGGTCCTGGTAGACTTGACCTGTCCACGACCTTTGAGGAAAGCGCTTCCCTAGAATGGTGATTCGGTTCGTGAATCAAAAGTTTCAACAGATATGTGAGATTAGTCTTACAACTTATTACGCTGAGAGGTAACCCCTCCACCATGCCACTCCCTGTCTTCCCTTCTCTTTAAAACCCCAATTTTGTCCTCATAGAACACACGAACGCTGCATAGACGCCTCCCAGGCCACCAGGGCACCCCACCCGGACAGATGATGGTCGGTGGATTTTGTATGAGGAACCCAACAGTGATCAGCACAGTGGCCACAGTTCATCCAAGTAAACGACTTGAAGGTTTTTTATTTGGGTTTAGCTGTCCGGGTGAGGGGGATGTCCTGTCAGCGTGGGAGGTCATCCAACCAATCAATTTGAGTGTTGAAAATGTTGCCTCAAAGTGCCCAGATGGCCCGGGAGACTGTCTAACCCTCTATCCATCCCCTCCCACACCCTCGTAGCCTAGAATTACCAGTACATGGGACACCTTCCAATTTATTCAAATTTCTACGATATTTTAGATAGAGTGCCTCCCAGTCCTCAGGACAGCAGTCTTCGCAATCGAAGTAGGCCGCCAAAAAACTGACGATATTCAGCCCCATGGGTCCTACGAATTTTCAGAGCACCTTATTCCTATCAGAACCAATGCGCAATAATGACATTGTAATAGCTCCTATTGAAAAATAGTTCAATTGTCGAGCCGTGTACCGGAAACATGTACGCGCGAGAGATGCTTAGAAACTTCATTCAATCTCAGAGGGCCAGGAAGGCCTACTATTTATACAGTGAAACAGCAACATATATTCGCAGTAGGAAAGAAGATAAGGAAACAATATGGAAGACAAGTGAGAACAAGTGAGAACAGAATTGCATAACCAGTCGACTGATTGGGCGGTAACATGAGGGAAAAAATCAAATGCAGTAAGTCTAACTCGGAAAGTAGAAAACTGGAACCAAGGGCGTATGACAGGCTTTGTCGTACTCTAATGCGTAGACAGTGAATATCCGAAAGCCTAATTCCAACAGCTCCAGGTGGTTTTTACACGAGTGACCCGACATGACTCATACACAAAAGGCATTGCACTCGAAAGCAAACCCTAGCATAATACCATAATATCACCACAGTTCTAGTCCCACGCTCAGCGCAACTACTCTCTGTTCTTTAACAGACAATACCCCAAACCTGGCGGCTAGATTATTACTCAATTTATCTACTAGATCCCTATCTGAACTCACTTAATGGATACTATAAGTACAGCTACTTCATTTTGTTTTAAATTAACCGCCACTTGCTTTCCCTCCTGCTGGACTCTCATTAATCTAGATCTTGCTCAATATCCTATTATACTTACTCGAGTACTCCTTGCTACTTGCACTAGCACCACCTTTAACCATCCAACTAACCGGCTTCACCTCCATTTACCGAATGAGTCCTCACTGCAATTGCAGGCCTCGTCTACAGATTCCAGAAGGACCAGATGCTGTACGACCCCTGTCTTCCTTTCAATTGGCTCTCTCTCTCCCTTTTTCCGGTGAATACACAGTACTTAGCACACCTCAGCCCAAGTCAGCAGGACTTGCTCCAGTATACCACGTGAGCGAGCTGGCACTTTCATATCAGCTAACCCCTATAGAGTAAATAAAGACGTCACCCTCCCCCCGCCCGAACCAAGGGGATTCAGTGGAAACCGCTCTACTAACACCAGCCATACAGCCCTGCATACACCAATCAGCAACTTCCCCACAAAGCCACCCATTGGCTACTAACTTATACGGGCTCCTACTACCTGCAGATACCACAACTCCTTGTACTCGTCACCACTAGTATAGCGCGGCTTCCCCGATTTCGCAACCCCCAGCACCCCGGTTCCTTACTTACTCGCATCACGATCAGAACCCCCCCCGCCCAATATAACAGGACAAGGAACACGCTACCCAAAAGCTAACGCAGGTACCGCAGCCCACCACCCCCAACCCTCTTGAGACAAGCACCGCTTTTTCTCCGAAAAATCCGCCGTCCCCGTCGTGGTTCCCAAATCTCCCTACAGTTACAAAAAGAAAAGAAAAAATTGTTATAATATTATTATTATATTATATGACACCCCCAGAATAGCGTTACCGCAACACCATAACCATTTACCCCACATTATCCCTCCATAAAAGGCGCCATAACCTCCTCCCTTCTTTCCTCCCCCGGGAAAGAAAAATGTATCCTAACCCGTGCAGTGCCGCATACACTTTCCTTTTTCCTTATCCAGGAGAAAGGGCGCCTGTACTCGAGTATTTACCCAGCAGCCCTGCAGAACGTCACAATCTCCACATTTGTACTGTACAAGTACTAGGGTAGGGGTGAAGTATTGCGACAAGCAGGGGTATGATATAATATTATGATAGCAGAGCCCTGTGCATACTAGTAATATACAGTATACCTTGGAGGGAAGTATCAACGCTCCAAAAACAAGCTCCTTTCCCTCAATTTACCTACCCCGCTTTTTTCCTTCCTATTCGGGAAGGTCGATTCGGGGTTCAACACCACAACACAACACAAATCTCACGATCATCCCGGCCACTGAACTTGGAGCT
>Ga0307517_10002125_pt1 | contig 32220 bp, 20 predicted proteins | sample 23_EM_MG_FD_194515 | JGI IMG/M metagenome (GOLD analysis project Ga0307517, IMG submission 194515) | Populus trichocarpa ectomycorrhiza microbial communities from riparian zone in the Pacific Northwest, United States - 23_EM | ecosystem: Host-associated > Plants > Roots > Unclassified | place... | reverse complement strand
AAAAAACCTGAAAAAAACCCCCCCCCCCCCCCCCCCCCTCAAAATAAAAAGGGAAGAAAAGAAAAGAAAAACCACCACTGTAATGACAATCCACACCTTTACACACCATCCCACATCATCTCTTCCGATCACCACCACAGCCTGCCCGACTCCACACCAGTTCACCTCACCTCGCCCCCCTCACAATATACCAATCCGCTTCCAAAGAAACCACGGAATTCTGACGCAAACAGATACTCGAAACCCCTCCCCTCCCCAAGCACAGTACTCGATGCTTCCCGCTCACTATGACTTCAACCACCCCGGTAGTACAGTACCCATCGGAAGAGTCTCCAAGCGTCCCCCCCCCCCAAAGTTCCTCTCATTATTAATTCATCCGCTCGTCCATCCGTCTTCGGGATGGGATGAGGGAGGGATGTTAATATTCGCCATGACGTGAAACGTGTTAGGCCGATAGCGAATATAGAGTTGGATTCATAGGCTTACCTTAACCTGATAGATATGATAGTGGAGGGTAGTTACTCCGGGTTCCGACTTGACTGGGTTGAAGGGTAGGATTGCGGACCTCACCCCGGAAACAGAGCTGGAATAAAGGGAGGAAAGGAGGAAGGTAGGTGGGAGGATGAGGTAAATATCAGAATCCTCGATCTATCAACTACCGGTTGATTGGTTATAGTTCCACCTGGTTATCGTAGCTCTATCCAATATTGCAAGCGCCCATCCGCCGTCTGCCGCATCGCTCCGCTCGGGCACAATAGCATGCTATGGAACCCCTACTACTTTGCACATCAGAGGTTTATAATATTGCAAGCGCCGGTCTGGACCAACCCCACGCCCCACTGCTATTACGGCTACTTGGTCTTCTAGAACATTTCCCCACTCTTCAGCTCAGACCCCATCACAGCCCACCACGACCCCGTGCACGAACCACCCGGGTACCTACCAAGGAGCGAAGCAAAAGACAAAAAGCATAGCAAAACAAAGCAAAACAAAACAAAATGACCGTTACAAGTACTCGAGCACAATACTCTAGGGTATCACGCTTCTCCACTCCACCGGCCCACTCGGGGGGAAAACGTTCATATAATAACTGCCTACGATAGCCCCCTCGCCCATCACCGTCGGTTCTACTGAAATCTATCCGCTTGTCTTTGCAGCCTCCTTCCAAAAGAAATAACAATCCATAGCTAAAATACAATAGTGTAGGAAACGAAGAAAGAAAAGACACAATACACCCAACTCCAGCGAGTAGGCGATCCCGGGAGTGGCAGTGATAAAAAGACAATGGAGAAACCCTATAACAATGCAAAAAAGGCCGGGCAGTTAGGAAAACTGCAGGAAACAAAAGTTAAAGAAAATATTACACCCGCACTCCACACACAATCCTCCTTTTGATATTATGCCCCAACACAAACACCCGTAGGATCTATCCATGACCTACTCGTCGTTGTCTTCCTGCTTGATTCTAGTTCGCCTCCTACCTTCACTATCAAGCGTCTGCAGGGTAATGGCGTCGCTGTCATCATCGGCGCCTCTGGTCCCGTCCAATCTTCCAGGATATGCCACGTTCTGATCAGCGACAAAATCGCGAAGGCGTTCCTAAGACACGAATTAGGATTTCATGTCGTAGAAAGGCGCATACACGATGGATTATATATACCTTTCCAATATCTACGGCCTGTTGGCCCATAGCATTAGTGACTCGAAGGATCGGTCCCCAAAGATTCAACGTATGGACCACATATGCCGCAGCGCAACATAAGAGCAGGAAGATAAAATAAACAGGACTTCGTAGAACTATCACTCCCACATTAGCCTCCCACGTCACGTGGGCCGCAGATTGTGAATACTAACCGGCCCAGATTTCGTTCCATCCCAAGGCGAGCATGAGGCCCCAGAAATATATCGGAATCTCTGCTACAGAACTAACAGTGCTCCTCTTGGCTTCAACGAAAACTGCGTCTGCCATTCTTTTGAACCTAGTCGACAAGTCGACTTGCTTAGCTTCGCCGAGTACCTCAAACTCGTCCTTGGCAATGCCCATCTCATCAACATCCTCCTCGAAGTCGGTAGGCGGATCACTGAAGAATTCGGTCAATGGTGGCTCCGCTCCTGTAGAGAGGCGGATACGGGAAATCAGAGGAATCAACTTGAGTGTTGCCTCACGAGCAGCAGTGTATGTTTGCTCGATAGGGTCTGCGGGTCTCCATACCCGAGGAACCCCTTTCTCATCGTAGCGGAAACGGTCCTCAAAGCTAGTTAACGGTTAGCAAAAGTACAAATACATCACAAAAAAATCAAATTAACATACTTCTCTCTCAGCTTAAGTAGTATATTGCCCTCCATAACTTCCTCCTCAATTTTAGCCTTAAGAACTCCCCAAGCCTTCTTCCGTAGTTTCCATGCCCCGATATCCCGCTCTTTCTCAGTGGCATTAAGACTGCCAGCCCGGGTAAGAAAACCCTCAACACCTTCGCCAACAGTCTCGGTCCATACTTTCCAAACCCTATCCCAAAGATTACCCTTCTCTTTCGAGTTATCTTCCATTCTTCTGAATTCCAACTCAACTGGTTCTGCGAGCTTGGACCGAATTGCCTTCTCGAGACGAGCCACAAGCCGTTTCATTTCCTCTCCCCTTAACCTTGCTGCAATTTCATCTAGCGCAGCTTGTAGGGAGGTGAGTTCGTTTTCATAATTAGACCATTCTGCCCCAGGAATATACGACTCAGAGGCCTCTGCAATGAACCTGTCAATAACCGTGGACCTTGTGTGGTTAACCACGGCAGCGAAATCATAGTTCGAAGATGCGCTCTGTCCTGAAGCATTTGCCGACTTCAGGATGCCTGTAATTTCTTCTGTGAACTCTTGTACGGCCCTCTTCGCCAGAGCAGAAAACTGGCCAACGACAAGACCTCGCAGCCTCCCCTCTAAGTTCTCCCGAAGGTCTTCTCTCTTGCGCTCAAAGACTCCTTTATGATATCTCCCTCCAGATTCCTCAAATCCCTCCATTGCTTCGCTAAGAGCCTCCTTCATAGCACTCCCGAGCCCCTCAAGCACCCTGCCAACCTTTGCTTGCTCCTCAAATGGTGACATGATCTCGTTAAACCCGGCCGTGCAAGTTGCCGCAATTTCGTCACAACGATACTGAGCTAAGAGCTCTTGTTGGGAAGGCAAATCAAGATCTTTGTTTGTGACGATCTGCGTCCACACACCTGAGGCGTAATGCGGGAACCCATCTGCAGGTATCCGCCTGTGGTATGCCGGCAGGAATACTCCGCCGCCATCACCCCTCTGGCCCACCCCATTAGACCCGCTCATGACCTCCACCTCCGGCGAAATACCTTCACGGAATCGCTTTCGTAGTTTTTGAGTCTCCTCAACAAACTTTTCCGGTTGAAGGATCTTGTGAGGTAAAGCGACAAATTGAAAGTCAAAAAAATCACTGATTTTCGAGTCTTCTAAACCGGGTGGTTTTGACAACGAGGACCAAATCCGGTTCAAATCCTGCATAAGTGTATTCGAAAGATTTTGAAGTGGAGTATGTCCAATATGGTCACGGATTACGAAGAATAGGAGAGATCGGTGAGTTGTACTAGAAAAGAGTGTCAGCGCCGTCTTGGTAAATACATCAGAGGGCTTAAAAACCTCCTATCCTTCAAGAATAGGCCAAGATTGACTTCAAAAACGGTTTTGAGTAAACCCATGTTGGCGCCCTGGTACAAACCGACTTGATGTTCCCAGATGTTGACGATCTAAGTAATCCAATGTCAGTAAATAGAAATCAAACAGCTCCATAAACTCTTGGAACGGTGAACCTCTGCAACGGCACTTTGACTAATCCCCACAGTGAATGAAAGGAACTAAAGCTCACCAAAACTTCGCTTGTCGCTAATGCGAACAATGCGCTCTTCCTCTCAAAGTCTTGATCCTCCCCTCTCTCCCTACCGTCGGTACCCTCAACATCCATGACCAGGATATTATTTCCCATCGCACGCGGACCGGGCTTGGTATCTTCGACAGCTCTAGACATCCATATTCCCTTGGTGGTCTGTCTGCGAGCCTGCTCGTCCATTACCGAGAAATGCGTTCCGAACAGGTGGTTGAGAAGGGTGGATTTACCGGTGGACTGAGAGCCAAAGACAGCGACGACATGGTATGAGAAACCGGCGGTGATCAGATTTTGCGCTGTCAAGTATGCTGGAAGGTACGGCCTAGTTGAAGGTCAGAATTGAGCTCTCCCGGAGATAACACAGGGGGCATTAAAGGGGCCGTCCGCACAACGAACAAAACAATCAAGATGGTTAGATAACGTACGCAAATTCCTTATTCTCATCTATTACTTGAATACCATTTGAATAGGTATCCGAAGCATCTTTCGTATGGGCTCCATTTCGCCCTATGCTGCCGGATCGGCTATGACCGCCACCCCCGTTGAAGGACATTGTCTGTATGGTGTTATTTTGGGGTCGAGAGGTATTAGAGTTTCGCTCGCTAGATTGAAAGCGTATAAAAGGCTTGACGGAGCGAGAGGTAAGAGTTTAAGGGGGTGTAATTTATGTCGGGCTGGGAGAAAACGACACCAGGATACCGGCATCAGGAGGAAGACGGCAATATGAAGGTTGACCAGAAATCTGGTCTTTGAATCCCTTGGCGCGTGACTAAGCCACCGGAGTTGAAAGAAGCTTAGTCATTGTCGCGTCACACCTCTGACCCTCGGCCTGGGCACACCACCGCACCAGCTGTCAAAAAGACGTGGTCCATGACCCCGTGGCGGTTGCGGCTCTGAGAACCTTTTCGGTCCACGAAACACCACGTATCTATGGCTCCTTCAGTCTGGTGCAAAATATGGCCGTACAACAAGTCCTGAAACGAGGAGCGGGATGCCAACGTAGACTATCCACTTGCTCTCCAAACAACGACCGCAGTCATGTATAGTACTCGATTCAGTCGTGCATCACCGGTATGCGTCTTGCCGGCGATCTGGTGACCCTACGAATAGCTGCTCGTGATCTCTTGAACGGAGTCCATCGCCAGGTGCTCCAGCTACTATTAGAACTGAGTGAGAACCACTCGATACAATAGATAACCCTTGATAGCGAAGCCCAACCGAGCTGAGATACACTAGTGATACCGGTCCCAATCCAATGTGGTATTGGGCCCGCAGCTCCCACTTCCATTTCCCGAATTGTCTTCCGCCCCCCCCGCAACAAAAGTGAGGGGAACGCAGCTTGCAGTATGTGTCAGACCGGATTTCTGCATCTAGACCCCCGCTTTACCTCTCGCCCCAAAACTCTGTAGGCCCGACAACGTAGAAGCACTAGCTCGCAAATACCATTTCAACACCTGCTTCGTTGATGTGGGCATCATGATCTCATCATTTTGCTGGTAACGTGTTGCTGTGTAATTAGCCTGTCACAATATAAAACGAGTGATATCTTGTGACTACCGACCACTCATGCTTGTGCTCCCAAAATATGGTATACGAGATTCTAAGGGAGATTAGTTAGTTGGCGCTTAATGCGCACCACACCTCAAAAACAGAAGAATTAGGATTGCGCCTTACTATAGACTTAAAGCTGGTGGACACCAATGAGAATCCGAGCAAGTTGTAACATAGGTGAAGCGTCGGGCGTGGGCCAGCCGCGCATCCAATACCCAAGAGACGTTGGTCTTTTCCAAAATCGAATTTCTGGGGGATGGGGAGTTTGTGATTCATCTCTCCTCGAGATGGCAACGGCCTCGGATGTCCGGGGAGTTCTTTAGCGGTGAGAGGGTAATGAAAATTAGGATAAAGAGATTGGTGAGAATACCCGTCTATGGCGCTCGCACTATATCTAGGACCTAGCTGCTAAACGGGGTCTCTTTTTTCGTGACCCAGTTTTGCCAGACTCTGGCCTTCTATGAAACCCGGGCCGTCGGGTACTTCGTCTCTAGAACGACTAGACTTGAATAGGAAACCTTCCAATGGCGAACACTGTGGCGCTCTCCGCTAGTTTTTCCTGGTTCAACCAATCGACCTCTATCTAAAGAGCGGTATTGAGGTGGGTCTATTGCCGGTTTCTAGTGGGCTGAACAGCTTCTATCTCCAATATTCATAGGTTCGTCTGCCGGATGTCTTCCTATATCTCCTTCCTAGTAAGGGTTCTCCCATGTAATATAGAGATCTCCGCTGTATATCTAAACTCATTGCCAGCCCTCCCGTAGCTACGGCTCTGGCATCACACCTTCTCTGCCCTTAGCTAATAGGCAAATACCCGGAGCATAGATGGTAAAGAAGAAAACATAAATGTGTCTCTCTAGACTGGGAATCCATATTTCGCTTGTTAGCTTTTGATGGAGAGGATAGCCAACTGACTTTAGTTAATGTAACCCAGATTGTAGTGTAATATACACCCCACCCTCCCGTTTTTAGCTACCACCCTCGAGAGACACCCCGGCACATAATTCTAGACCGTGTATCGATACGGTAGACACATGAAACAAGGGCCGCATCCGTATCCCCGGAAATGCAGATGATCTGAGCCAACTCAAATCTGATGCGATCCCATCCTCTCATGAAATTTTATGAATGGTGAAGATACGCAGCCTTCTCCGCCGTTAAGCGAGCAGCGACAAACAAGCAGACCAGCATGTCGCACTCCAGCGGTATCCTAGACCCCACCCAGGAGCACCCACCTCCACTAACGCGGTCTCCGAAAGGCGAAACAAGCGGCACAAAAGCCAGCCCAAAGAAAACAGCCGAAATCAGCCACTCCAGCATCCGCCCCAGCTGCCACCGCCCGCCTCCACATGCAACCGCACCACCACTACCCGCGCTTTAAGCACTCTTCACAGCCACTCGCCCGAAACCCCAGGCTTCCGCTCCTATCGCACCTTCCCATCCTCAAAAGGATACATGCATATACACAGATGCGCCCTGACTACCCACCGCCACCGAGCCCTCCCTAGAGCCACTGATCACGGCCCCGGGTAACCAATTGAGGATTGGGCAACACCCATCAAGTCAAGCAACGGCAAGGGGAGGAGGGTGTCGGTGGCGGGTTAGAGGGTAAAGTGGGGGAACAGATGTGAAGAGGTTGGAAGGGGCCCAGTTGAGCTTTGGAGGGAAACAGTAGGGGGGGTTCCCAAGGCTGGGCTAGACAGAAATGCTGGTGGGGATTGCACTCGCGCGAGTGATTTTTGATGACCGTGGTGCGTATGGTGCTGTATGTTGGGTTGTTTTGGGTGTGGTTTGGCGGTGTTGGTGGGGCTAGAATGTGCGGGGTGTGGTTTTCAGTGTGGTTTTCAGATAGAATGGGGGGTATTTCAACTTTCGCGGGATCTGCTGCTGCTAAAGGTGAGGCTTAGAGCGCGCTTAGAGGATGGGCTTCTCATTCCAAGCTCTGCTCCAAACAGCTTTTAATTTCAAAGCCGACTTGGGACCATATCGGCTCTGATGGCCAAGTTGGTAAGGCGCGTCACTAGTAATGACGAGATCAACGGTTCAAATCCGTTTCAGAGCAGTCTATTTTTTTAATTTTTTTTCTCACCCTTGTTCCTGCCCTCCAATCTTCTCGTCCATAATAGCACTCCAAGCTAAAGCTCCCCTCTGGCAGCGGAAAGGCGTTTGCCCGACTGAGACTTAACCCAATCGCGCACATCTGCTCACAGGCTTCAGAGGTGTGGTGAAATGAATATAATAATACCAGTATCCGCAGTACGGTTCAGTGTCAGACCAACTTTCTACACCTCTACTCCACAGTTCACGATAAACGTGTACTGTACGCTCCATCCAGCATTCTCCCCGAGCACCGCCCGAGTTCCATTTGTCCTCGAGCGGGGTTCAGCATCGCTATCACATGATATCACCAGATTTCCTTCCTATGATACCACCTAGAATCAAGCAACCCCCGCAACCGCACCATAAACCACCGGTATATGATGTCGTACTCGAGTAGAGAAGTGCAGGTCGGATACGGTTCTCCGCCCTACGCAATCCCCCCGCAGGCAGCCGTCGCCCTCCCAGCCCGGATACAAGCAAACAAGCGACTCCAGTATCAAGCCTTGAACAGCGATGCTCGGGCGCGGCAATTGCACGCGGCAATCCGAGATCATGCGTGGCCCCGTCTGCGGGGAGAAGAAAAAAACAGAGGCATTTTGTCCGCGCAGATTCTGTTGAGTCGGAAGTGCTAATTGTGGGGTTGCTGTATGATACCGTCCTTGTACTAGCGGATTTTTTAAGTATCCGGACACCTTGGCGCCAAGACACATACAAATCAGCGCCAAGGTGTCCGGATATTAAAAAAAACCGCTAGTATTATGGTCTAGGACCACGCTCGATTGGGGAAGGGGGTGTGCGTGGCTACTGGGTTTTCGGACACACATACCATACGTAAGTTAGTTTTCGGGTGTGGGGTTCTTCCCTCTTGGTGCCGGTTTGTTATCTCTAGTGTTCTGTTTTTTTCTTTCTTTCCTACGTTCTTTGGGATGTTTGGAGGGGATGTTTGTAGCGGATTTTGGGAAGGTTTTTCGTTGCTTGTGGGCGTTTCGATCTGGACTAGCGTGTGGGATAATTTTCCCCGGCCTGCCGGCTCCCGTTGCGGTTACATCGGTATTTTGGGTGTGCGGGGATGGAAAGTCAGCTGGTGGGGTTCCGACAAGTGAAACATGTATGATACTGACGAAAAAGAGGGCTGGATGCTGGCTGCTACGGCTGCCAAGTGCTAGCGTCAGTATTAGTATCATAGTATGACAGTGTGACATGATTTTGTTTTCCAGACTGTTGAAAAAAAAGTTCCTTCTGGTCCCCTCCAAACACACAGAGTGCAGCCAACATAAGCTGGATCCAAGTTGTTTTGTTAAGATAGTGGACGAGTACAAACTCCAGAGGAGCACAGCATATAGTGCTTTACACCTCTCATACTGGTAGTATTATATCCTCCTTAGCTGGGAGTGCTTGAAAAAATGGTGATAATTGTCGCGATATTGAGTCAACCTCACACCCGAGTAAAATTCCTAATTCTTGGTACTACAGATTGCTCTTCACTGGAAGCATAATAACTTGTATCATATCATAATTTTTTCTTTCCATGCACCTTTGGTTGTGTGAACCGAAGCCCTAAGCCAAAGTTTTTTTTTCTTTTTCCTTTTATCATATCATACTTCATTGTCTTTACGAACATACCGAGACTATTACTACCGTATGGTCCGGTGGGCGAGACAGGGGTTGGGACTTTCACATGTCTTCTTCGACTTCAGCGGGGCTTCGACGATGTGTTGTGGACGGTCGGCTGGTGGGTGGAAGAGGTGAGGCTCAAGGATGTGATCGACAAGCGAGGAAGGGGTTCGTTCCTTTTTCTCCTCCCCCATTTGCCGGGGAGGTTTTGCTGCCGTGTTCACATGTTTTTGGAGAATAGCAGCTGGTTTACTCGTACAGCGACACCTCCTATAACGAACGCCAAGAGCTCAGGCTTTTCTTTTCGTTATAGGGAGGTTAGAGTAGTGAGCATTAAAAATTTCCGAAAAGGCGGAGATGGGCTATCGATATGATTGATACAGGTAATGAAGTTGGTAGGCGGGATGGGGAGGAGGAAAGAGCGGTGGGAGGGCAAGAAGACGAAGACTCCCAGAAAACTGTGGGGATGGGGAGGGTTGTTGTTGGGAGATGTGGTTGGGCAGGAGGTACGGAACAAGGAGGGAGATCCAGGAGAGAAACCTTATCTGCGATGGAAGCGATGGTGTGAGAGTCTTTTAAGGGCGAGCGGATAAACACCCTCGCAGCGAATTTTTCAATTGGCTGTCGGCTCTAGTCGAGAGATTTTAACGGTTTTAAACCGGCTTAAAGCCTCAATTTCTCCGCTCAAGTCCATTTTGGGGGCATCACACTCACCTCCAAGAAAATTTGCGCTCTTGCTACACGAATATTGGATGAGCCGCAGCTGAGCTCGCATCTTGGGAAGCAAAGGAAAGATTTACGTATCCAGAAGGCGGGAAGGGCTTCTTTTTTGGTTGTGTTGAGGAGTCTTGTGAAGTTTAACTTGCCACAGAGATTCTAACCACTCCATCCATCAGCTGGGGAGAAGTCTAGCGGGAAGAAATTCTGATCTCAGGCTGATCATATCGTCAGCTCGCACAGAGGTGTTCGGATTACTGTACTCGAGTATTTATTAACCTGGTTGCAGAGAAGGAAAGAAGGAGGGCAATAGTTGGGGGGGGGGGGTGATCCGTACACCGTGGTAAGGTAAGGGACAGAATAAGGTATTGGTGCCGCGCCTCAACAAATTCCAAAGTGGGCGAAGGGGATAAATATTTCCCACCGAAACGCCAAAAAAAAAAACAGTTTGTCCCACTTGGACAGATCTTGGGAACTATCATACTTGATTGGTCGGTTCTTGTTCAGCCCTGCGTAGGACCTTTCTTTATTTCTTTATTTTTTTAAGTGCTTCCTACAGTACTGGTAGGTAAACGTTCGGGTGGGGGGGGCGGAATGCGGCATGGAGAAAAGGGCGGCTTCTCCAGGTACCACGGTATTTGGTGGACTCGGGAGTTGGCCCGGTGTCTTTTTCTTTTCATTAAATACAAACTTCCGATGTAGGAGGGGAAGAGGCCATGGTGGAATACGCTGGTTGAGTTCTCCTACTTGTACTCGTACTGGTACTTATAGTAAGGGAGGCATTAGTGTGCTGTGGAGCTCTGCCGGATGGTGTTTGCATTTTTCTCGGGACGTATAGGAATGGGAGGGCTAGCCGGAGAAATAGTTCGGGCTGGGTGGGAAAGAAAAAGGAAAAAAGAAAAAGAAAAAGAGAGAGAAGCAAGATACGGGATTTACTTGTAGGACTGCGTTGGTGATGCGGAGGAAACAAATGATCTGTCTTTTCTCCAAGATTTGTGAAACCTCGGACTGTCACTGAATTGGATGGACAGCTCATGATCCTCTGTTTTTCCTCTGTTTTTCCTCTGTTTTTTCCAGCTCAAATTGGGCAATTGGTGCGGTCTTTCTTAGGCAAATACGGTACAGTTAGCGAGAGAGAGCACTCGAGCGAATCCCGCTGTTGCATACTGTAGTCTACTGTAGCAAGGTGGAGCAAAGGAGAGGTACAGTGGACCATGAGACTCTGTTCTGTCTATTCCTCCCTTGCCTCTCTCTCCCTCCTGGAATCCCCAGCAAGAACGTTCATGCCCCCCCCCAAGAAGGTAAAAAATAAGGGCGAGCCAATTCCCATTCACTCTCGGACCCTACTTGCCGCTGCTTCCCTCCCCCTGAGACTTTTTTCTTGGACGGTCCTAGGGCTATGATCTAGCGAGCCACCAGAGACTTATACCTGCTCCCTCCCTTCCTCACCACATATCTCTCCACCTCTCCACCTCTCAACCGCCTTCCACTTCCACCTCCGCCTCCTTTAAACATCTAGAGCCGGCCGTAGGAGGGCTGAATCAACCGGAATCAGAGACAGGCAGAGGGCAACGGTCCAAGAGTGGACAGCTATTGAACCACGTGAAGATAATAGGTGAGATATTTTCCATTCTTTTTTTCATTTTCATTCTCAATTCGTTTATCCAATCGCTATCAAGAGGGGAGGGCACCTGCATCTGGATGTCGCGTTTGTTGCCCCCCCCGATTCTTGACGCAGCGCGAGGGAAATGGCTTCCGAATGAAAGGGGGTTGGCTGCTCTGGGGAAAATTGGAGGAGGAGAAACAGACCTTAAGCCCAACAGAAGATAGTCCATACCTGAATTGCGAGAGAATCAAAAAAGGCGATACGATAACTGACCACTTTCAATCTATGGGCAGGACTTCATAATCTTCTCGATATGGCTACCCGTTCCAGAACCCGCAAGTCTTCAATTTCTCAGGCGTCCACCCCCCTCTCCGCCAATTCAACATCATCCTCAAAGGCTCCATCCACCTCGTCCTCATCAACCTCACTGTCATCTATGGAACTAGTCAATGAGAAATCTCGAAAGCCGTTGCTAGATACCTACGGAAATGAGTTTGAGCTCCCGGACTTCACCATCAAACAGATTCGGGATGCCATTCCCGCTCACTGCTACAAGAGTTCCACCCTCCGTTCCCTGGGCTACGTAGCCCGCGATCTGGCTTTGGTGTCCTCCAACTTCTATGCCTTCAAGTTCCACATTATCCCCGCTCTGGCGGAATACCACCCTGTCGCCAGGTTTGCTGCGTGGGGAGTGTACTCGTTCCTGCAGGGGCTTTTCGCTACTGGTTTATGGGTTCTTGCTCATGAATGTGGGCATGGTGCATTCTCTCCTTCGAAGACGGTGAATGACCTCGTCGGATGGGTTCTCCACTCCTCCCTCCTCGTTCCCTTCTGGTCATGGAAGATTTCCCACGGAAAGCACCACAAGGCAACCGGACATCTTGAGCGTGACATGGTTTTTGTTCCCAAGTCTCGCGAGGAGTACTCGCGCCGCTACGCCGGTGGTATTGGCCATGACATCGCCGAGTTGACCGAGGAGACCCCTATTGCAACCTTGGTGCATCTTATCGGCCAACAGCTTTTGGGGTGGCCCCTGTACCTTATCAATAACGTTACCGGGCATGCCTGCCACGAGCGCCAGTCTGAGGGTCGTGGAATTGGAAAGCGGAATGGATGGTTCGGTGGTGTCAATCATTTCGACCCTCGCAGCCCGTTGTACGAGAACCGTGATGCTAAGTGGATTCTGATGAGCGATATCGGCATTGCCGTAGTTATGTACTTCCTTTACCAGGCCGTTCAGATTTGGGGTTTGGCCAACATCGCGATCTGGTACTTTGGTCCGTATCTGTGGGTGAATCACTGGCTCGGTAAGTTTTTATCATTACATAGTTCGATCTGGTTGTCGGTCTCTGGCGGTTACGATCGGTTGACTAACGTGAATCATTAGTGGCCATCACTTTCCTCCAGCACACCGACCCTTCTCTTCCTCACTACCACCCTGAGAGCTGGTCCTACACCCGTGGTGCTGCAGCGACTATTGATCGCGATTTCGGCTTCATCGGTCGTCATCTCCTCCACGGTATCATCGAGACCCACGTTGCCCACCACTTCGTTTCCAGCATTCCCTTCTACAAGGCCGACGAGGCCACTGAGGCTATCAAGAAGGTTATGGGCAAGCACTACCGATCCGACATCGAAGGCGGTCCAGCTGGCTTCCTCTATGCTCTCTGGAGATCTTCCCGTTGGTGCCAGTTTGTTGAGCCCAGCGAGGGCGCTGAGGGTGAGGGAAAGGGGGTCGTCTTTTTCAGGAACCGAAATGGTCTTGGTGTTCCACCTGCCAGTCAGGAGAGGACTATTCCTAGGGTCCTTCTTGAGAAGAAGGGCCCTGTTGTTCAGGTCGCGGAGGTTAGCGACTCGGAGTAAATATGTGATGCCATTTTCCTTTCTCATCGTTTGTCCTTGTGAGAAACAACGTACATTATTGTATGCTATCTTTAGAGATGGGTGTTTTGTTATTTTTCTTGTTAATGATCTTTCCCTAACTAACATTAAACAATTTTGTTATAAATTTGCTCCGCGCGGAGGAGGCGGCGGAGATGGGAGGATAAACATTTCCTCATTTTTTGAAGCCCGTTTATGATGGATAACCTGCGTTTGCGTATTTTCTTTTTTTTTCCTCTTTAGTTTCCCTATTGCTGCGATACTTGGGGAATGAAACAAAAGGTCCACGAGATGAAATGAGATGAGGTACAGCGGTTGGCGAACCGGAGACGGAAGCGAGGGAGGAACGGCGAATGTACATGAAGGGATTACGGAAACGTAAATAAAAATAGATGCGCAGGTTATTTGGTCCATATTTTTCCTTCCTCCCCTTTTCGTAGGTTGGTTATTTTTTTTGAACATTGCTGCGAGGATAGAGTTGCTACGGGTTGTGGATTGTAGTGTGGGAGGCTCGGACATGAACTTGAAAGTCAGACCTCTATAATCTGGGGCCCAATAGTCACCATATATATACCTCATCCCTCGATGAAAGGTTCTTGGCCGGGTCTTCGGATCCCGGTCGCCTACCTCCGGCACGTAGGGTTGCCGGTGCCGCCGGGTGGTGGTGCAAATACGAGTCCACAAGTGCTCTGCCCATCTCTCGTGTTGGGCGCTTGGGGGTTGAAAATTTGGAGCGGTACGGTAAGGTACTCGTTGGCATTTACTATTACTAAACTTGGCCCCTCGGGAGGGTTTTTGTTCCTTCCGGAGTGACGTGGTTGATTTGTGGAGAAGTTGTGGAGGATTACTATTCACCGGTGAGTGGAGAGGGGAGGTGAGTGGTGGGCGGTTCATCCGGGTGAGAGTATATGACCGGAGTTTTGGAGTGGTATTTGGATTAGTGGTAGGATAGGATGTAGTATTGAAGTGGTGGGAGTGGCTTGCGTAGACTTAGGGACGAAGGGCTAGAAATAAATGAGGATTAGGTGGTGGTCGTGCCCGGAGGAGGAGCAGGAGGTGATGTAGTTGTTCATTGTGTGGGGTAGATTATCGCCCCAAGAGTGCTCCGGAAAAAGTTAGTGTGGACAGGGATATTATATCGCTTGGATATTGTGCTGTCAGCCATCCGCCGTGCTTTCTCTTTCTCTACTCTTCGTGCTATCATACTGTGCTCCCTCGGTGCGAGAGATATTGACTACTCCCGACCGTTTCACTAACTGTCGTGGGTTCCGATTGGCTGCGGTGTAGCAGAGGAGTGCTGTGTGCCTGGGTGAAACTCATTCTCACTTCCTTCTCGAGAACCGGCCTCAATGTTCCTTGTATTACATGAATCACCCCTTTCATACGAGTACTAGAAAGTGGTGATACGATTCGGGTAGTGGGTTGTGATATCACTTCCTTCTTGCTGTGAGAGGAGTACTTAGTAGAGTGTTATACGGCCATCACTACACGGATTTTATTTGTGGGTCTTTGGCCTTAGGTACTGTCGCACTTGGAGGTCAGGGTGGAGTCAAGGTAGGTGGAGTAGAAGGAGTGCGGATTAATTGGGATCATTCGTTGGTACTGTACTGGGGAATGGCTATTTAAGATTAAGTTAAGGAGGGAGTTAGACCCGGGAGATGGGCGGGCTGGGGCTTGCGAATTGAGGAATTGGGTCTTTAGTCGAGCAGACATTTTAGTACTCTTCAGGCTGCTTCTGGGAACTCTCCTAGCTCTGATCCTGTGCCTTTCCCTCCCTGGGTGGATGCTGGTGATGGGGCTTAGAAGGGATGCCCCCCCCCCCGCGCTCGCTACGGACTCTTTCTGGTATATCTCATTTTAGCACATGAATATATGAACAACAGAACATATGATAGTATAATCGATTGACTTGTCGGACTTGATTGGGATACAACAAAAACCATCTACTAGCCGTCTCTCCACACGGCTTCCGTCTCGCTGCCTTGTTATACGAAAAGGGTTGAAAACTGATATTAAACTACATCTTAAACCCCACCGTGCCTTTCTCTGCCTCAAGACCCCTACCTGTGAGCCAGTTGACTAGTTTAGGTGAAAGATAGTGTTCAAAACCCAGCTCGCTTCCGCACCGAATTACAGCACTTTCGAGTGAAAGTGCAACCTAGATAGCCAGTGCCCGGGCAGAGTGTGTTTTCCGTACTGTTAACAAATAGACTACCTGCTGCCGACAGAACCACGGGAGCCCTCGTGCACTCTATCCGCTGGTCCCAGATGTCTACAGAACGATGGGGCTTCACTGTAGACCGAGCGAAAAGTAACTCATTTGCCCACTTCCCCCCCTCCCCGAGCGAAAATGTAAATCATGGAAGGGGAACACTAGGTAATAGAGGGGAAGGAGGGCCAAAAACCTGCCTTGGAAAGCTTATAATTGAACCCAAAACCCGCAGGAAGAACTGATGGTTCCCAGCATCATGAGATATCACTCGTTGGATCAACTTTTGAGTGAAATGGCTTACCAGCAGTACCAGTTTCTTGCCCCCTCGGACTTCATCACGCGTAAGTGGAGGGCACGTATACACCGTATTGCTTCCAGGGGTTAATTAAAAGTTGCCGAAATTCTGTCATCTCATCCGATGGGATGGCAAGGTTCCATATGGGGAAATGCCGAAGCGGGGGTTGCTGACTTGGGTGAGTGGTTTTGCTTTGTTGTGCGATATGTTTGTTTGGTGCTTGGTGGCGGTGGTGGCTTTAGTTAGAGTCATGTGCATATTTCATTATTATTTTTTGACTAGGGGCTGGTCTACCGCGTGCAGCTCCATGCACCCGCGTTCCGATGTTGATACAGCATTCGGTTTAGCTTTTCTTGTATAAGGGAAAGGAAGGGTGGGCTGAGGAGGGGTGTAGTACTCGTTTCCTGGGAAAATGCTAGTGGCTGTTGGATAAGTTATGGTCTACCTTGTTTTGGGGCTACATGTATCAAACGTCAAGTGTATCTGGGGTGGATGTGTCTGAGAAATTTTCAATTTAGAGGTAGTGCTCGGGAGGGCTTATGTCCGTTTACACATTCTGGCTTCCGGGGGGAAGGGTAGGATGCACTGGTGAGATTTTGTGCTGTTTAACAAGCTGTGCGTACATCGATTTTGGCATCATTCTTGTGCTATCTATTCTCGGACGGGTGAGGAGGGGGGGGGGGGCCTAAGGCCCTGGGGATAAGAGTGGGCAAAAGAGTTCACTTGTCTCCACTATACATCCTTCTTCAGGGATACCGGATGTCCTCAGATGGGAGTGTGGTAGGAGGGATGAGGCCAGGCAAGGTTTCAAGGTCCAACCTTTTGTATGATATGATGTTAGGCTCCAGTGCTTCCTTCGTCCACACCCCTCAGCCCCACCCCCCTTGGCGATACCGGTATGTGCTTTCTTCATCCCGCCCGGCCGGATCCGTTGTTGTCCTCGGGAGGTGATACAGCTTAGAAACCAGGCCCGTCAAGACTGTAGTGCTATACCGTTAAGCCACAGGTGCCGTGCCCGGAGTGAACAGTTACGTGATTCTGGTATTGTGTTTCGGGGAAGAGTTCTTTCCTAATTATCCCCCCCCACCTTGGGCTTATTTGGCCAAACGGAGATTCAATACCCCCCCCCCCTTCCCGGATATCTAAATAATTCTGAAATTTCTTTTAAGCCTTCTGTTGAAGAATACTCCAACACAATATACCACCTCTTTCATGGAGAAACTCACGAGCCGTCTCCACGCTTTTCAAAATACACGGGAGTAAGTAATCCGGTGAACAGGAAATCGAAGTGTGTGCCCCCCCCGTAGCCCCTTCAACTCATTTAGTCGTTTTCATTCGATTTACCCCTTCTGGAGGATAGCTTTCTATACCATCATCGGGAATCACTCGCTCCAGGATAAAGTCAAAACCATAAGGACGGTAAGTTGCCATTCGATTCGATACCATACTACATAGTAATGTATGGTAAACTTACCCGGTGCTGTTTGCCAACTGTCAAAGATTCCAATTGTAGTCTTGCATCTTAATATGATATTCATATCTTTGGAAAGAATGTCTAGCCTTGCCGATATTCCGCAGGAGTTGTTATCCTTTCATCAGTTCTTCAGCAGACTTGATCCTTCTCCCCCCCCAAGTTTAGACTCGCAGAGGTACTGTAAGTGCTCGGGTAGAAGAAAAAAGTGCTTGGACTTTGGGACTTCCTTAGCTACACAAGGGGAAAACACAGCAAGCTTAGACAAAACAAAGGGAATATGCACGGCGGCTTACTAGGAGAGGCAACTACAACATCCTAGCGCATTTCTCTTTTATTTGGGTTTTTTGCGGTATTCACATATGCAAGAAAATCATGGAGAAATGTCGGTGTTGAGTGCTTGTGTGAATTGATAATCTCCAGAGTATGAACTTTTTTTATAGGCATACTGTATGCTAAATCTTTGTCACACTGACACTATGGTAGGCAACGGAGATTAGAAGTTAGATCGCTTCTGCTTGGCAACACATAGTATGATAATCCCCGGCATCGCGAAAAGGATTTGGGCCCAGAAAGAAACAATAAAGTGAATAATATTACCGGTATTGTTATGGAAACTACGAGCCACACCAGCTTATCTTGATTCGGTAGAAATAGCCCTCCACGAATGCTAAGCCCCAGATTTAAACGGAAGCTTACAAATCCTGACTTGATTGCATGAGAAAAATCAAATTTAAGCTATGTTTCCATGGCAAGCTTACTCCGGAGGGAAAGTTAAGACTACAATTACCACAAGTAGTGTTTTAGGCTGTAGGAGGAGGAGGGTTGGAGGGTTGGCGTGGGATGGGAGGAGGGAGGCAGTGACGGTGGTGAATGCGTTCATCGGGCTGTTACGGTCCTCGCAGAAATGGCGTATAGGTGATCAGTGAGGTAATTGAAGGAGGCGAGGAGGGCGATGCCTCCTCGGGCTTAGGCCGCTCTGTGGGTGGTAGATGGAGCCTGCAGCAGAGCTACCACTCCCGTGTGGCTGTTTTCGGTAGCCCACCAGAGTGGTGTTCGGCCATACTTATCTGGTCTGTCAGGGTCAACGTCGCCCCGTCCAAGTAGTATTTTCACCACTCCCTCGTGCCCATTGCAGGCAGCCCCCCAGAGTGGTGCTTGGCTGAATTCATCTGGTTTGTCGGGGTTAACGTCGCCCCGTCCAAGTAGTATATTCACCACTCCCTCGTGCCCATTGCGGGCAGCCCACCAGAGTGGTGTTCGACCGGACTTATCTGGTCTGTTGGGGTCAACCTCGTCCCGTCCAAGTAGTATTTTCACCACTCCCTCGTGCCCATTGCGGGCGGCCCACCAGAACGGTGTTCTGCCGCCCGCATCTGGCTTGTCGGGGTGAACGTCGTCCCGTCCAAGTAGTATTTTCACCATTCCTTCGTGCCCATCGTGGGCGGCCCACCAGAACGGTGTTTTGCCGAATTCATCTGGTTTGTCGGGGCTCACACCGTCTCGTCCTAGCAGTAATTTCGCTACTCCCTCATGCCCATTCCAAGCAGCCAAAAAGAGTGGTATTCTACCGCACATATCTGGTCTGTCGGGGTTGACGTGGTCCCGTCTGAGTAGTATTTTCACCACCACCTCGTGCCCGTTGCAGGCAGCCCACCAGAGTGGTGTTCGGCTGGACTCATCTGGTCTGTCAGGGTCAACGTCACCGCGTCCAAGGAGTATCTTCGCCACTCCCTCATGCCCATTCAGGGCAGCCCACACGAGAGGCGTCATGCCCATGCAGTCTCTTTGATTGATATCACAACCTTTCACCTCTATTAAACCAGCTACAATCTCATCAATCCCAAGGATGGATGCGCAATGTAGACCATTGAATACGAAAAGCTTATCGAAATCAATACGGTAAAAAGCGGACAATTTCTGTGCTTTCAAGAGGATTTTGATTGATATGTGATTATTAAAATCGTCAAATAGTTTCAGCGCGAGTGATCTCGCGCAAACCGAGAGGTCCCTTCTCGAGTGGATTCCCCAATATAAGGAACAATATTCGAGGAATGGTGTGTCCTGAGGATTGGGAGAGGAGCTGATCGAAAGAGCCCGAACTTGCTGCGAATTCAGATAACTGAGGCAGGTTTCTGCCATTGTTGAGTGAGCTGAACCAAAAAGCTCAGGATGAGCACGGAGGTATTCTTGAAGAGTAAAGTGGATTAATCGGACCGTGGAAGACTCCTTGTCTACGGCAACAAGTCCTTGGCAACAGGCTAGCAGTGTCCCTATCGTTGGAACGTTGTCGGTGTTGAAATTCGGCGACCCTATCTCGACTGCTAGGGCGTGACACAGTTCAGCAGCCCTTAAGGGTCGCTCCGAATGACAGATCCACATTAAAGTGGCCATGCCAAGTCTAGCTTTCCTCCCACCTTGTCCTACTATCCGAGCAAGCGTTGCACCATAAGCACCCCCCAACCCCAGCCCATCAGTCATTGCATTAAGCTTTTGTCGCCTGTGATAGATCGTGGTCTCTTGCAGGATCGCATCGATATTCAGCGAGACCAGGAGGAATCTAGATATGTATCTGTTAGCGGAAAACTTAAGCTAACTTCCGGAGTGCCGTTGCTTTTACTTACATCTCAGAAATGTCTTCGGGAATTTTCTTCAGGATGTCTGCTTCTAGACCGCTGTCCATCGCATCTGGGATTGTGTCCTCATCTAACCTACTACGAAGATAGCTAATGATATCACCTCTCCTGGGAGCGATGCGCGTAGTCGTTAGTCTTCCAGGAAGACGCTTCTCGATTTCATCCTGAATGTGTGGTCTTCCGGTCACGAATACCCGAGTCCGTGGGGACTTTTGGAGAATTTTGTTTAGCGAATTAAGAATCTTAACTCGATATTCTGCCGCACATTCATCAAGGGCGTCGATACATATGAATGTACGCTTTTCGGAAGAGGTAGTCTGCAGCATATTCAAAATGTCGGAAAGCCCTGGCCCCCGTCCACCGATCACCCCTCTCTGGTCTTTATAAGCTTGCGCTATCCCTGCTGGTACCCCTTCCAGCCCGCCCACGACTTGTTTGAGAAGGGCACCCAGCATACTCGTTGGTGACTGTTCCTTTTGGGCGGCGAAGTCAAAGTAAAAGCACGCAACGGCAACATTCTGTCCCCTGGCCTGATCGCACAAGCTGTCTATCGCCAATGAGCTAATATCACGGCTTGTCAGCACCTGCCATTTCCCTCCCATCTACCAAGGTTGTCGTTGTTACCTAACATAAGTCTTTCCGACCCCCGGATCTCCATAGCAAAACAAGACTGCGTCATCGACTCCATCTCCCCCACCGCCGGCGTGCCAGCTTCTAAATTCCTCGGTCTGTAGTAACCATTCCCCTACACCTTCGACTCGGCGGTCTCGTATGTCCTGATGCCGTAACCTGGGATCTAGTGCGGACAGCCAGGCTAGGATATTAGGTTGATCATCCGTAACGATCAAGTTAATGTTATTAGTTGTGTTAAAAGAGGCGGTGTTGTTACTGAATAGTTGAGACATCTCCTGTCCGTGGCTGATTAGGATAATGTGGATGATGGATGATGGATGATGGATGGAGTTAGTCGACTATTACTGAAATTCCTTGGGGCTGAAGAAGACGGGGTTTCTTGTGGAACCTCACCGATCAATCTCCCTAAATTTGTGCTAGCAATACCCTGTCTGTGCCTGCATACTTTTTTGAGTGCTATCCTGCGGTTCAGCAAAACCCTAAACTACGATGAAAGAACACCATACACAGAGCGCCTGCAGCGGAATCAGCCAACTTGATGCATATTGTCAAAGAGGGAAATGAGGGTCGCACGGAAGTAGCCGATAGACAAAGAAATTCACTTGGAACTTTTGACACTTTGGAGGAAAGATATGGAACGCAGGTTTTACCGCCTATACTTCGTTCATTCGCTCGCTCTCGCTCACTTCTTCATCTAACCAAAAAATCAAACTAAAGGTAGAGACAGGTGTATAAGTAAAAAACAAATACCACACCCTGATCCTTCTTGGATCATTACACCCATCTCTGTGCTTCCCGCATGCCCTTGTTTCTCCGTACGCTTCCGTAATAAAAAGAAAAGACATAGCGGGAAAAATCTATTGTTGAACATTCTCCCGTATCCATTCCGTCAGTTCCGTCTGCATGTCTCCTGAACCCTCCTTCCCACTCCCGTAACAATGCCAAGCACATCCGTCCAACATATTTCAGTATATTAACAAGTATATCAAGGCTTATGAATCAATCAAACAACACACACATGTCAACTAACTTAAAGCATCACAAAATAGCCCTTCGTGATGTCGATACGAATCAGGTAGCTCTTCCCCCAACCTCGTATCATACTAGATCCTGCAAAGACTGGGCCGTACTTTGATGTTCATCGTGACTGCCAAGTCCTGTACTCGTCGTACATGGTAGCGCAGGGAGGTGTTGCGGTAGGTCACTAAGTTTACGTTATGACAACTTCCCCTATCTCTGATGACTAGGGAGTAAGTCTTCTAAAACCAAATGCCTTTCGGCAGCGAACCTAAGTAGTGGTTCCAATATTGAATATTCTGATGAATAGCCTAGGATAATTCAGGGCCCAGGATTTGCTACTAAACTAACTAACCAAGACAAGACAATGGGGTAAACCTGCAATGGGCAACTCTGAAGGAAATAACGATACAGACGGCACTCTCAGCACATAGCACCCCCATACATAAACAAAACTTTGATTGGTGTAGTATAGTATGTACGAAAGGAAAAAAACTGAATTCTACTTCGGTCGGTTCACCCGTATTACTACAGTTGAGCGCTATCACTTCCAAGCAGGGAATCCAGTAATCACATCGCCACTCCTTAGTTGTTTTCAAACATCGTCATAGGCTGTCGCTCTTCTAAGTGTGGCGCAAGTACAGTATTATGCATTGTGATACTATACCACCGCAAACTTGCTAGACGACGTTATCTGGGCCGGTGCAAATAAAAGTGTTGGATCCCAATGGAGGTGTAAGGGGGAGGAGGGTTTACACAGGTGCAGAGAGGGGGAAAGGTAGATCCACTATGGGGGTTTAAATACACAACTAATCCCCGGCATTGAAAGGGGAATTGTGGCTGGAGGGCAACAATAAAAGTGAATATTATGGAAATTGCAAGCCACCCTAGATTATCTCAGTACAGTAGAAATAGTCCTCCACCAATGCTGAACTCTAGATTTTAAAAAGAAGCCCACAAATCCTAACTTGGCTCCGTAAGAAGAATCCGGATAGAGAGTTGGACGAGTATGTGATAGATATGTGCATTCCCGAAGGGCATAATTTCCTTCCACTAAAGAAGAAAGAAAGAAATTTAAGCGGTGTTTCTGTGGTAAACTTACTCCGGGGGGAAAGGTAAGGCGGTAATTGCCACAAGGCGGTGTTTTGGGCTGTAGGGGGGGAGGGGGGGGAGGCAGTGGCGGCGATAAATACGCCTATGGAGCTGTTGCGGTCCTTGCGAAAACTGCAGGTGGGTTATTGGTAGGGTATTCGGGGGTGTGAGAGGGTGATGCCGCCTCGGGCTTAGGTCGTTCTGTGGGTGGCAGGTGGAGCCTGCAGTAGAGCTATCACTCCCATGTGGCTGTTTTCAGTAGCCCACCAGAGTGGTGTTCTGCCGCCCGCATCCGGCTTGTTGGGGTCAACGTCATCCCTTCCAAGTAGTATTTTCACCACTCCCTCGTGCCCATTGCGGGCAGCCCACCACAGCGGTGTTTGGTCGGACTTATCTGGACTGTCGGGGTCAACGTCCCCGCATCCGAGCAGTATTTTCACCACTCCCTCGTGCCCATTGCGGGCAGCCCACAAGAGTGGTATTCGGCCGGACTTATCTAGTCTATCGGGGTCAACGTCGCCGCGCCCGAGTAGTATTTTCACTACTCCCTCGCGCCCATTGCGGGCAGCCCACCACAGCGGTGTCTTGTCGGATTCATCTGGCTTGTCGGGGTCAGCGTCGTCCCGTCCGAGTAGTATTTTCACCACTCCCTCGTGCCCAATGCAGGCAGCCCACCAAAGCGGTATTCGGCCGGACTCATCTGGCTTGTTAGGGTTGACGTCGCCACATCTAAGGAGTATCTTCACCACTCCCTCATGCCCATTGCAGGCAGCCCAGCAGAGTGGCGTTCGGTCATCCTCATCTGGCTTGTTAGGGTTGACGTCGCCGCATCCAAGGAGTATCTTCACCACTCCCTCATGCCCATTCAGGGCAGCCCACACCAGAGGCGTCTTGCCCATGCAGTCTCTTTGATTGATATCACAACCTCCCACCTCTACTAAACCAGCTACAATCTCATCAATCCCAATGATTGATGCACAATGTAGACCATTGAATACGAAAAACTTAGCGAAATTAATAAAGTGAAAAGCGAGCAATTTCTGTGCTTCCAAGAGAATTTTGATGGATATGTGATTATTAAAGCTGTCAAATAGTTTCAGCGCGAGTGATCTCGCGCAAACCGAAAGGTCCCTTTTTGCGTGGGTTCCCCAATATAAGGAACAATATTCGAGGAAGGGTGTGTCCTGAGGACTGGGAGAGGAGCTGATCGAAAGAGCCCGAACTTGCTGCGAATTCAGATAACTCAGGCAGATTTCTGCCATTGTCGAGTGAGCTGAACTAAAAAGCTCAGGATGAGCACGGAGGTACTCTTGAAGGGTAAAGTGGATTAATCGTACTGTGGAAGCCTCCTTGTCTACGGCAACAAGTCCTTGGCAACAGGCTAGCAGTGTCCCTATTGTAGGAATATTGTCGGGGCTGAGATTTGGCGACCCTATCTCGACTGCTAGGGCATGACACAGTTCAACAGCCCCCAGAGGCCGCTCCGAATGACAGATCCACATCAAAGTGGCCATGCCAAGCTGAGCTTCCTCCCACCTTGTCCCTTTATCCGAGCAAGAGTTGCACCATAAGCGCCCCCCAACCCCAGCCCATCGGTCATTGCGTTAAGCTTTTGTCGCCTGTGATAGATCGTGGTCTCTTGCAGGATCGCATCGATATTCAGCGAGACTAGGAGGAATCTAGATATGTATCTGTTAGCGGAAAACTTAAGCTAACTTCCGGAGTGCCGTTGCTTTTACTTACATCTCAGAAATGTCTTCGGGAATTTTCTTCAGGATGTCTGCTTCTAGGCCGCTGTCCATCGCATCTGGGGTTGTGTCCTCATCTAACCTACTACGAAGATAGCTAATGATATCACCTCTCCTGGGAGTGATGCGCATAGTCGTTAGTCTTCCAGGAAGACGCTTCTCGATTTCATCCTGAATGTGTGGTCTTCCAGTCACGAATACCCGAGTCCGTGGGGACTTTTGGAGAATTTTGTTTAGCGAATTAAGAATCTTAACTCGATATTCTGCCGCACATTCATCAAGGGCGTCGATACATATGAATGTACGCTTTTCGGAAGAGGTAGTCTGCAGCATATTCAAAATATCGGAAAGTCCTGGTCCCCGTCCACCGATCACCCCTCTCTGGTCTTTATAAGCTTGCGCTATCTCCACCGGTACCCCTTCCAGCCCGCCCACAACTTGTTTGAGAAGGGCACCCAGCATGCTCGTGGGTGACTGTTCCTTTTGGGCGGCGAAGTCAAAGTAAAAGCATGAAACGGCAACATTCTGTCCCCTGGCCCGATCGCACAAGCTGTCTATCACCAATGAGCTAACACCACGGTTTGTCAGCACCTGTCATTTCCCTCCTGCCCCCCTCCCTCCTCTGAGGCTGTCCTTATTACCTAATATAAGTCTTTCCGACCCCCGGATCTCCGTAACAAAACAAGACCGCGTCATTGATTCCATCTCCCCGACTGCCGGCGTGCCAGCTTCTAAATTCCTCGGTCTGTAGTAACCATTCCCCTACACCTTCTACTCGGCGGTCTCGTATGTCCTGATGCCGTAACTTGGGATCTAGTGGGGACAGCCATGCTAAGATATTAGGTTGGTCATCCGTAACGGTCAAGCTAATATTAGTTGTATTAAAAGAGGCGGTGTTGTTACTGAGTAATTGAGACATCTCCTGTAATTTGCTGATTAGGGTAATGTAGATGGTGGATGATGGACGATGGGTGGAGTCAGTCGACTATTACTGAAATTCCTTGGGGCTGAAGAAGGCGGGGGTTCTTGTGGAACCTCATTGATCAATCTTCCCGGATTTGTGCTAACAATACCCTGCTTGTGCCCATCACATCGATTACGAAATTTCACACCTCTTTAAGCGCAATCCTGCGGCCGCGAACATGCAGTACCTTAAACTACGATGAAAGAACACCATACATAGAGCGCCTGCAGTAGAATTGGCCAACTTGATGTAATTATTACGGGTAAAGTTATAGGACGAAAAAACTCGGGGTGAAGGCCATTTTACACCAAAACCAAGCAGCCATTTAATCACTCCGGTGAATCTAGGGCTTCCACTTTAGATAAAATGAAACTGGGGAACAGGTAGAGAGTATGTCTCAAGAAAAAAACAAATTAGGTAGAAGGCTTATGGAATTGAGAAACCAGAGAAGATAGCCTATAACAAAGGTGGTGTCGTATATCTTTTGTACGGCACCCTCATACAAAGTCCTAAGTCACTTTCCGATCTTTCCACACCATTGCGCGAATAATCATAAGTTTGATATTTTCGCTATAGAAAGAAACAGTTGTTCTCATTGTTCTTGCAACTTCTTGAGGTTTCTTGCTTGGGTAGTGTTGAGCTATGAGTTTCGGAAAATGACTGTTTTTGGTGTAAAATAGCCAACGGCCCGAGTTTTTTGTCACTCGACTTTATATCAAGGCTTATTAATCAACCGAACATACACATGTCAACTAACTTAAAGCATCACAACATAGCCCTTCGTGGTGTCGATACGAATCAGGTAGCTCTTCCCCCAACCTCGTATCATACTAGATCCTGCAAAGATGGGGCCGTGGTTTGATGTTCATCGTGACCGCCAAGTTTTGTACTCGTACACTACATGGTAGCGCAGAGAGTCACGGTAGGTCGCCAAATTTACCTTATCACAACCTGCCCCATCTCACTAGTGACTGGGGAGTAAGTCTTCCAAAGCCAAATACCTTCCGGCAGCGAACCCAAGTACCGGTAGTGGTTCTAATGTTCGTCGAATATTCTGATGACCAAGATAGTGGGGTAAACCCACAATGGGCAACTCTGAAGGAAATTACTATACAGACGACACTCTCGGCACACTGCGCTCCCCAACATAAACAAACCATGGTTAGCATAGTATAGTTCGTACGAAAAGAAAAAACTTAACGCCGCTTCAGTCGGTTCACTCGTACTACTACAGTTGAGCGCTATCACATCCAAGCAGGCAATCCAGTAATCACATCACTCTTTCCGGTTGTTTTATAACATCGTCAAAGACTGTTACTCTTCTAAGTGTTGCGCAAGATACAGTATTATGCATTGTGATACTATACCACCGTAAACTTGCCAAGCGTCGTTATCTGGGCCGTACAAATAAAAGTTTTGGATCCCAATCGAGGTGTAAGGGGGAGGAGGGTTTACACAGATGCAGAGAGGAGGAAAAGGGAGAATCTACTTTGGGGTTTTAAATACACAATTAACCCCGATATTGCAAACGGGATCCGCGGCCATAAACCAACAATGAAAGTGAATACGATGGGAATTGCAAGCCACCCCAGATTATCTCAATACAGTAGAAATAGCCCTCCATCAATGCTAAACTCTAGATTTTAAAAAACAGCCCACATATCATAACTTGACTTCATAAGAAATCTGGATAACGGGTTGGACGGGTATGGTTTCCTCCCACAAAAGGAAAAGTGAGATTTAAGCGGTGTTTCTGTGGCAAGCTTACTCCGGAGGAAAAGGTAAGACGGCAATTACCACGAGGCGGTGTTTTGGGCTGCATGGGGGAGAGGGGGGGAGGCAGTGGCGGCGACAAACAGGATTCTGGAGCTGTTGCGGTTCTTGCGGAAAGGGACGTGGGCTATTAGTAAGGTATGAGGGGTATGAGGGGTATGAGGGGGCGATGCCCTTTCAGATTTAAGTTGTGCTGTGGGTGGTAGATGGAGTCTGCAGGAGAGCTATCACTCCTGTGTGGCCGTTTTCAGTAGCCCACCAGAGTGGTGTTTGGCCGGACTCATCTGGTCTGTTGGGGTCAACGTCGTCCCGTCCAAGGAGTATTTTCATCACTCCCTCGTGCCCGCTACGGGCGGCCCACCCGAGTGGTGTTTGGCTGAATTCATCTGGCTTGTTGGGGTCAACGTCCTCCCGTCCAAGGAGTATTTTCACCACTTCCTCGTGCCCTCTATAGGCAGCCCCCCAGAGTGGTGTTTGGTCGTACTTATTTGGCTTGTTGGGGTCAACGTCGTCCCGTCCAAGTAGTATTTTCACCAATCCCTCATGCCCACCGCAGGCGGCCCGACAGAGTGGTGTTTGGCCGGACCCAGCTGGCTTGTTAGGATCAACGTCGTCCCGTCCCAGGAGTATTTTCACCACTTCCTCGTGCCCTCTATAGGCAGCCCCCCAGAGTGGTGTTTGGTCGTACTTATCTGGCTTGTTGGGGTCAACGTCGTCTCGCCCAAGGAGTATTTTCACTACTTCCTCGTGCCCTCTATAGGCAGCCCCCCAGAGTGGTGTTTGGTCGTACTTATCTGGCTTGTTGGGGTCAACGTCCTCCTGTCCAAGGAGTATTTTCACCACTTCCTCGTGCCCTCTATAGGCAGCCCCCCAGAGTGGTGTTTGGTCGTACTTATCTGGCTTGTTGGGGTCAACGTCCTCCTGCCCAAGGAGTATTTTCACTACTTCCTCGTGCCCTCTATAGGCAGCCCCCCAGAGTGGTGTTTGGTCGTACTTATCTGGCTTGTTGGGGTCAACGTCCTCCCGTCCAAGGAGTATTTTCACCAATTCCTCGTGCCCTCTATAGGCGGCCCACCAGAGTGGTGTTTGGCCGGACTCATCTGGTCTGTTGGGGTCAACGTCGTCCCGTCCAAGTAGTATTTTCGCCACTCCCTCGTGCCCATTGTAGGCAGCCACCCAGAATGGTGTTTGGCCGGACTTATCTGGTCTGTTGGGGTCAACGTCGTCCCGTCCAAGTAGTATTTTCGCCACTCCCACGTGCCCATTGCAGGCAGCCACCCAGAATGGTGTTTGACCGAACTTATCTGGTCTGTTGGGGTCAACGTCGTCCCATCCAAGTAGTATTTTCGCCACTCCCTCGTGCCCATTGCAGGCAGCCACCCAGAATGGTGTTTGGCCGGACTTATCTGGTCTATTGGCGTCAACGTCGTCCCGTCCAAGTAGTATTTTCGCCACTCCCTCGTGCCCATTGCAGGCAGCCACCCAGAGCGGTGCTTGGCCGGATGTATCTGGCTTGTCGGGGTCAACGTCGTCTCGTCCAAGTAGCATTTTCACCACGTCCTCGTGCCCATTGAGGGCAGCCCACCAGAGTGGTGTTCGGCCGGATGTATCTGGTCTGTTGGCATCAACGTCGTCCCGTCCAAGTAGCATTTTCACCACTCCCTCGTGCCCATTGCGGGCAGCCCACCAGAACGGTGCTTGGCCGAACTGATCTGGCTTGTCGGGGTCAACATCGCCCCGTCCAAGTAGTATTTTCATCACTCCCTCGTGTCCATTGCGGGCAGCCCGCCCGAGTGGTGTTCGGCCGGACTTATCTGGCTTGTTGGGGTCAACGTCGTCTCGTCCAAGTAGTATTTTCACCACTCCCTCGTGCCCATTGCAGGCAGCCCACCAGAGTGGTGTTTGGCCGAACTGATCTGGCTTGCCGGGGTCAACATCGCCCCGTCCAAGGAGTATTTTCACCATTCCCTCGTTCCCATCGCGGGCAGCCCACAGGAGTGGTGTTTGACCGGACTTATCTGGTCTTTTGGGGTCAACGTCGTCTCGTCCAAGTAGTATTTTCACCACTCTCTCATGCCCATACCAAGCAGCCTGCCAGAGTGGTCCTCGGCCATCTGTATCTGGTCTGTTGGGGTCAATGCCACCCCGTCCGAGGAGTATTTTCACCATTCCCTCGTGCCCATCGCGGGCAGCCCATAAGAGTGGTGTATCGCCGAACATATCTGGCTTGCTGGGATCAACGTCGTCCCGTCCAAGTAGTATTTCCACCACTCCCTCGTGTCCACTGTTGGCAGCCCACCAGAGTGGTGTTCGACCGGACTCATCTGGTCTATCGGAGTCAATGTCGTCCTGTCCAAGTAGGATTTCCACCACCCCCTCGTGCCCATTGCGGGCAGCCCACAAGAGTGGTGCTCGGTCATCCCTATCTGGTTTGTTGGGGTTGACGCCGCCGCATCTAAGGAGTATCTTCACCGCTCCCTCATGCCCATTCATGGCAGCCCACACCAGAGGCGTCTTGCCCATGCAGTCTCTTTGATTGATATCACAACCTCCCACCTCTACTAAACCAGCTACAATCTCATCAATCCCAAAGATAGATGCGCAATGTAGACCATTGAATATGAAAAACCTATCGAAATCAATACGGTAAAAAGCGGACAATTTCTGTGCTTTCAAGAGGATTTTGATGGATATGTGATTATTAAAATCTTCAAATAGTTTCAGCGCGAGTGATCTCGCGCAAACCGAGAGGTCCCTTCTCGAGTGGATTCCCCAATATAAGGAACAATATTCGAGGAATGGTGTGTCCTGAGGATTGGGAGAGGAGCTGGGCGAAAGAGCCCGAACTTGCTGTGAATTCAGATAACTAAGGCATGTTTCTGCCATTGCCGAGTGAGCTGAACCAAAGAGCTCGGGATGAGCACGGAGGTATTCTTGAAGGGTAAAGTGGATTAACCGGACCGTGGAAGACTCCTTGTCTACGACAACAAGCCCTTGGCAACAGGCCAGAAGTGTCCCTATTGTAGGAATATTGTCGGTATTGAGATTCGGCGACCCTATCTCGACTGCTAGGGCATGACACAGTTCAGCAGCCCTTAAGGGTCGCTCCGAATGACAGATCCACATTAAAGTGGCCACACCAAGTCCAGCTTTCCTTCCACCTTGTCCTACTATCCGAGCAAGCGTTGCACCATAAGCACCCTCCAACCCCAGCCCATCGGTCATTGCGTTAAGCTTTTGTCGCCTGTGATAGATCGTGGTCTCTTGCAGGATCGCATCGATATTCAGCGAGACCAGGAGGAATCTAGATATGTATCTGTTAGCGGAAAACTTAAGCTAACTTCAGGAGTGCCGTTGCTTTTACTTACATCTCAGAAATGTCTTCGGGAATTTTCTTCAGGATGTCTACTTCTAGACTGCTGTCCATCGCATCTGGGATTGTGTCCTCATCCAACCTAGCACGAAGATAGCTAATGATATCACCTCTCCTGGGAGTGATGCGCATAGTCGTTAGTCTTCCGGAAAGACGCTTCTCGATTTCATCCTGAATGTGTGGTCTTCCAGTCACGAATACCCGAGTCCGTGGGGACTTTTGGAGAATTTTGTTTAGCGAATTAAGAATCTTAACTCGATATTCTGCCACACATTCATCTAGGGCATCGATACATATGAATGTACGCTTTTCGGAAGAGGTAGTCTGCAGCATATTCAAAATATCGGAAAGTCCTGGTCCCCGTCCACCTATCACCCCTCTCTGGTCTTTATAGGCTTGCGCTATCTCCACCGGTACCCCTTCCAGCCCGCCCACAACTTGTTTGAGAAGGGCACCCAGCATACTCGTTGGTGACTGTTCCTTTTGGGCGGCGAAGTCAAAGTAAAAGCACGAAACGGCAAGATTCTGTCCCCTGGCCCGATCGCACAAGCTGTCTATCACCAATGAGCTAACATCACGGCTGTCAGCACCTGCCATTTCCCTCCCATCCCCCGAGATTGCCCTTGTTACCTAACATAAGTCTTTCCGACCCCCGGATCTCCGTAGCAAAACAAGACTGCGTCATCGATTCCATCTCCCCCACTACCGGCGTGCCAGCTTCTAAATTCCTCGGTTTGTAATAGCCATTCCCCTACCTCTTCGACTCGGCGGTCTCGTATATCCTGATGCCGCAACTTGGGATCCAGTGGGGACAGCCATGCTAGGATATTAGGTTGGTCATCCGTAACGATCAAGTTAATGTTATTAGTTGTGTTAAAAGAGGCGGTATTGTTACTGAGTAATTGAGACATCTTCTGTTCTTTGCTGATTCGGATATGGATGATGGATGATGGATGATGGAATCAGTCAACTAATGGTATATACTGGAATTCCTCGGGGCTGAAGAAAGCGGGGTTTTTGTGGAACCTCATGGATACCTCTGGACCCTCCAATCAATCTCCCTAAATTTGTTCCAACGCCCTACTCGTGCCTCCCGCATTGGTAGTAGGGAATGCTACTCGAGTACTCGAGTACAAGTACACCTCTCCAAGTGCCGCCTTGCGGCACAGCTCAAATCTTGCACTACAACGAACGGAGGCCTCAGAGCGCCCGCGGTGGAATATCCCAGCTTAGTGAGTTAGTCAAACTAAATACCGCTTGACAGCTAACCTAAGTAGTAATTCAAATGTTCGTTGAGTCTCCATCAGAGCCTAGGATAATCCCAGATCCAAGGCTTACACCACTTCACCAGCCAGCCGAGACAGCTAAACTTCCCGGAAACAGCTCAAAAAGAAACCACCGTACCTATGGGCGACACTCTTAGTATCCTGTCCCTAAAACATAAGCGAAATACCCACGATTAGATAGTAAGTCTAGGGGAAAACCTAACCCCACCTTAGTCTATTCACACACACTGTTCCACTCGGCTGCTACTATCTCTAGGGAAGTATGATATCGCAGTTACCGGGGGGGGGGGGGGGGGGGGGGGGGGGGGGGGGGGGGGGGGGGGGGGGGGGGGGGGGGGGGGGGGGGGGGGGGGGGGGGGGGG
>Ga0307517_10002124_pt1 | contig 32241 bp, 43 predicted proteins | sample 23_EM_MG_FD_194515 | JGI IMG/M metagenome (GOLD analysis project Ga0307517, IMG submission 194515) | Populus trichocarpa ectomycorrhiza microbial communities from riparian zone in the Pacific Northwest, United States - 23_EM | ecosystem: Host-associated > Plants > Roots > Unclassified | place... | reverse complement strand
GAGTCCGTTGACTGTCGAGGGGTATTTGAGGAAGTATTATGGTGCTCCAGCCTGAGTTATTGAAGGTTGGCATGTACAACTGAAGAAATAGATATGCTTCTGGATCACAATTCTCGAATACAAATGCCACAGACAAACCTAACTTTCTGAACGGAGAGTTAGGGACGGTTGCACATGGAACTGTACTAAGTTCGCTAACACATCCATTTCAGCCATCTCCCCAGATTAATCCATAGAAGGCCGACAATGTTTCAAGTCCACCAAGAAAAAAGTTACTGGGACGATGTGGCCATAGAGAAATCCAGCATCGTGAATGCGTTGAAAAGTAGACCTCATTTCCTTGAGGAGTGAGCGGCTGATTATTCGTCGTCAGAAATCGCATCACCAACAGGTTGCAAAGTAAGATCCCCCAGATTTCGTACAAACAATATACCTTCGGAATCACCTGGCCTTGCAGTCTGTAGGAATTCTGGCGCATCCGGATACCGATGGACATCAACGACTCTGAAGACCACGTCAAGGAACTTGGTATCGGTCCCCGAACGATACAGCCGCCAGCTATTTCCGTATACCGAGCTGAACTGAATTTTCAGAGACGGGAATCCAAGGGACAACAGTGATAAGTTCCATCGAAGGTCGGAAGCATGCGATACTCTTCAGCATCTCCAACAGCTTTCTGTCGTGCCCGCTGGCCAGCGGACGAGACTCTGAAATGCCGATTCGGAGGTGGGGCGCAGGTGGGAGAAGCGTAAAACTAGCTATCTATGCGCGAGTAAGACCATACCGACCCAGGCTTTCAACGTCAACATCGAAATTGATGGAGCAGCCGCCTTTAGTTCGACCAGGAAAAAGTCAAGGGATTTTCGGTCGGGCGTTTCAGCTCGGCGAAGAAACAAGGCACACTTCCAATTTGTTCAACGTCATGTATCCGTAGATCTGTTCAAGTGCCTCCAAAGATTCTTTACTGATACTAAGGGGATCGAAAGGAACCTGAAAGGCTGCAAAATCTTCAGCCAGATCTGCTACCCACCAGGGTTTGTATTCAACCTACACAAAATAATGGGTCAGACGTACGTATATTGTAAGTGAAACTCACAACAAGCTTCGGATGAGGCTGCTCAATCCCATCGCTAATCCAAGAGCAATCCGAACTACCCACAATGGCGATACTTTCGGTGCATGGAATAAGGAAGCGTCCCTCCACCCCAAGCTTATTCACGACCCTATTAACTGGTGACGTGTTTTCTGACAACCCTTAAAGCTTAAAGGCTCAGGCGAGAAATCGAGCCGGGTCATCGCTGAGTGGATCGCGTTGTGAATGTCTTGAAAGGAATTCCAGTGAAAGAGCGTTTTAAGGACCGTTCGCGGGCATCTTTGTAGACAGCGTGTCCCCGTAATTATGGAAGAGGGTGTAAACTGATCGAGGATTGGTTGTTGACTAATCAATATCAATTCCCATCAGTGACAATTTGGACTTCACCATACATCGTCAAATTCCTTCATAACGCGATGCTTATCCATAATCTTATAGCTTGGCTCAGTCCGCTCGTCGCCAACATGTGTAGCTGTTGCCCTCGGTACTAACCATAGTGACACGGCCGTATTAAATTGTGTTACGTGGTCCATCGCGATTGTCTGCGGATATCGTTTCGTAAGAATATCCATAATACCTACACCACTCCGTCGCAAATTTCAGAATGGTACGTTCCATGCCCACGACTCTTACTTGGTAATTTCTAATCAAGGGGTTTCAAATTTCGGTTGGGCGCTAAGAGGGAAGCCTTCAAACTTTTAGCATGAAACAGTGACTCGGCAGCTGCCCAATACACTTCATGTTTTCAACGTCAAAGAATCTTGGTTCCCACGATAAAATCGCTTCTCAGGTCAGCAAAGTTCCCCAGGCCATTAAAGAACCAAATTCGGGCTGCCAATTCAAAAGTTTTTTTCTGAACATGGCTTTGGGAGCTCACAAGTAACTTGGGAAATCTGAAATACTTGCCAAAAAAAAACTGCTCGGTGTGAAAGCTTGTCGGATTGGTCCAATCCATCTTTCTGGTGAAAAGTTTTCTTTGTTTGCTACGAGCGTTGCATCAACGGAAGGAAGCACTTCTCAGGATTTATACTTAAGGGAGAAAATCAGCTCACTTTCTCCCTCAACTTGCCTCCCGACCATGTCGAGGTACACTGAGGAGGACCTGTAAGTCAACCAACCGTCCGTTCAAGTTACTCCCAACTCACAAATCGGCTAGGAAGGGTTTGAAGAGGTCCACACTGCTCTAGCTAGTCCTCGGCCAGCCGAACATGAAGATTCCACGAAAACTCACTACGCAGCCGCTGAGCTGGTTAACCAAAGATAAATTGCAGAAGCTGCTTACAGGTTCATTTGGATTCGTCAAGGGGAAGTTGGTTCGCCTGCCTGAACATGGCGATTTCTCCTTGCACGAGCAATCAGAAGCAACTGAGGTTCGTTCTGGTCATACTACAGAGTCATGGATTTTGATATGAGTATGAAGCAGAATTGCGGACCTAGTGGACAGACCCAGCAGGTCCAAGACGTCTTGATGCGAGAACAGACGTCCGCAGAAGCAGATGTGCGTTACCTTCATACCAGATAATTAGTCTGATAATCTCTAACTAACATGGTAGAACGGCAATGTCTCCATGCCAGAACAGACAGTAGAAACTGCACCGGTCGAAACTGTAGGTCTTCCTCGTCTTTGATTTTTTTTTTTGCAAACCTGACGCAGATTTATCAAGCCGGATGAATCGGACCAGATCACTTCCAACCCCGAGCTTCCGACGAGCAATGTCCAACCATCTGGAGCCTCCGCCGACAATGGCACATGCGATCAAATTTTCACCCTTTCCATTTATCGCCACCACTCCCCAGGCGATCACGACAATGTTACGTACCATTACACATGTACCCCAGCCTCCTCGAACGAGAATCCAGCAATAGCGGCTACCGCTGTCGCCAAGGATTCCCCGAACGAATTTGAACGAAAAGAAACCGTTGAACTCCCTTCTTCTCTTCAAATGATAGGTTGACAAAGAGTCTGAGATGCTTGTTTGATTTACTAATTTCCAAATATTTCAGTGTCCACCCTTCCACCACATGTGTCGGTGGCAGTCCGAGATTATTTCATGACTCGACCCGAGGAGGTGAAGGCTTGGCAGTCAATTGAGCTAAATCGTAAAAAGAAAAAGCCAGATTTTGCCGTCATTCGCTACATCCGACAAGTTTTAACTCTTTATGAGAGGCTCAAAAACCATCCATGGCCTGTGAGTAATGCAACTTGAACTCTATGCCATAAATTTATTCAAAATTTGTTTGCAGACTGACGCCGGCACCCTCAGGTGTAAGGATCTGGCAAGAATTCTTGGGTTTAGCTCTGCGTGGTTCACAAATGCGCGACACATCCTAGATGAATACACTAAAGTGGGCCCGGAAAGTGGCCAGGCCAATGAAGCTATCATTGCTAGGTTTCAACATAGAGTCGCCATCAAAAAAGGTAGTAACCTCTTGAGCTTCCTGCGAGCCCAACGGGAGATCATTGAGAGAGGAGCTGTGTAGATGCCGTCTTCCATCCACGACTAGTGCATAATAATCGAACCTATTTTGAAGGTCTCCACTGCGGACGTCCTTCGCTCCTGGCAGTGACTGAAGATTAAAAACATGTCGTTTTGCCCAAGTGAGGAAAGGGGTAAGGAAATGGTGATCATTAGGGTAAACACTAAATGAAAGTGCTGTGAGCTGAAGGTTGGAGTCGTCAGAGCACTCAGGCCCAGGTGTTTGGGAGGGTCCAAAAAGCGAAAAACGCTTGATGTTCCGATGATTATCAAGAATATAGAATGGAAAACCCAAGTCACTGGCATATATCGTATGAAGCGTTGCCAAATGAAGGGAATTTTCCAGAGCTGCTGTGAAGCTCTGGGGCAACTTGTTCCACGAGCTAGAATCGAGTGACGACTCGGACCAGGGGCTGTTCAGAATGATTCACTCCAATGAGGAGAACATCGGTAAAACTAGGGAGATTTCTTCCAAATCGCGACTCGTCTGCGCGGTTGGATGTGGCATACATGTTTGATCAATGACGATTATGTGCAGGATACGAATATAGTTGACGATGTGAGGTGGTCTAAAATGAGTAGAATGAAAACCTGATTCGTTATGTAAATTGAATGGACCGTAGTCATGGTGGATCATACAACGAAGAACTTTCTGTTTCCTTGGATCCCTTGTCGAATAATTTGTGGGCGTTTGATTAGCGCCGTCAGTCACAGTCACTCACTGTTGACAACGTGACATCGCGACTGTGGCGTTTAACTAATAACTTTTACTGTACACACTACCAAGGAAGACAAAATCACTCACAAAGTAAGTGTAGCATTTGAACGATGCTGCAGGAGACTGTAACACTCTTACCAGGACTTATCAGGGCGATGGACAAACTTTCAATATTACTTTTACAGTTACTGGCGGGCGAAGCTCTTCCTTGTAAAACCTTTCTTAAGTCGGAACATCACCATAGTAACTCGACGTGAATCTCCTTTTCGAAACGTCTTTACAAACTTAAAGTGCGGGGTCCTGGAACACGTTCTTAGTATGAGTGGTCTGTGCCTATAAATACGGCCTGGGTCTTGCGTTGAGACATCTCACCCCCCTCATGAACTCTGACGTGGATTTCATGTCCTCTGCAACGAGCACCACAAGTGAATCCATGGAGGCCCTCGATTCGGGTTCCAATAACTTTGATGGCGGGGTCGGCCTGTCCAATCCACGACTCAGCCAAAGTCGGCGCAGAATGCTCGACCTCGTCAATAAGCTTCATAGCACAGGGTTCGTTTTTTTGGGGGTTTCAGGATTTCTTGGTCGACTGAAATGTTGGTAAAGGATTCAAGTCGACATTGACCTACCTCAGATTGCCGTCATTGGTTCTCAAAGTGCAGGGAAATCATCTCTGATCGAGTCGATTTCCGGAATCACGTTACCTCGAGCTGCGGGGACATGTACGAGGTAAGTGACTGGATTGTCGACGTCTTTCTGTGATGATATTCATTTCCAACGCCTCAGGTGTCCAACGGAGTGCCGGCTGGCCCGAAGCGATAGTCCCTGGAAATGCATTGTTTCTCTTCGCAGAATCACTGGTCCTGACGGTCAACCATTAGGCCAAGCTCGCAATGACCAATTCGGTGATGTTATCAAGGATAAGGGCGAGGTCGAAGACCGAATCAGACGTGCTCAGCTTGCGATTCTCAATCCTGACAAGCCGAGCAGAGATTTCTTGGAAGGCGACCATCTCCATGACCATGAATCACAGCTCAGTTTCTCTCAGAACTGCGTCACTTTGCAGATCAGTGGACCTGACGTCGCCGATCTTTCCTTTTGTGATCTTCCTGGTAGGCTCAATCGTGATTCACATTCCGTTTCACCTCTAACACACCGACAGGTTTGATTGCCAGTCAGAGCAGCAGCCGTGGTGGCAATAACGATATTGCATTAGTGCAGAGCTTGGTTACATCGTATATCAAGAAACCGAGCTGTATTATCTTATTGACTGTAGCCTGCGAGAGTGAGTTGAATACCGACTACTTTCGGACACGTTTCCTTACCCCACTGTAGCCGACTTTGAGAATCAAGGCGCTCATAGACTCGCCAAGGAGCATGACCCTGATGGTAAACGTACCATTGGTAGGAACCATTTTTTCCCTGAGTTGCAACATTTACTAAGGTTTCACTTTTCTTAGGTGTTTTGACAAAACCTGACCGTATTCCAATTGGGGAGGAGTCCAGATGGCTTCCTTTTATTCGAAACGAAAGGGAACCTCTTGAAAATAATTGGTTCTGTGTTAAACAGCCATCCTCCGACGAACTGAAGTCGAATGATATGACATGGGAACTTGCGAGGCAGATGGAGAACGCCCATTTTTCCAAATCACCCTGGAGCGAGCTCGAGGGTGTTTATCAAAAGTACCTTCGAACAGGGAATTTGGTCGACCGACTGAGTACCGTTCTTTCTGATTTGATTTCGAAGAGGTAAAGATATTTTATATGCATATGATTTCCGTTTGTTCATAAATGTTTCTTGCTAGGCTCCCTCAGATTCAAGATGAATTAGAGAAGTCGCTAATGATAACCCGCGATGCCCTCCTCCAGCTTCCGAAGAAGCCGTCAGACGAACCTCAAGCCGAGATTTCTTCATTGCTTCATGAGTTTACTAGCAATGTCGCTCGGCACGTCGAAGGCGTACCCACTGGCGACCTCGCCCCCTTTTCAGGTTCGAATGGAAGGAATGCCAAAGGACTCATCCAATCTATCAACGCTGCTCAAGAAAAGTTTCGGATTTCTATTCGTGTCACTGCTCCGAATTTCAGGCCATTCGAGAAGAAGGATGCTAAGAGAAGGCACCTCGGTCCGACTTCGTTTCTCGAGCATGAAGAGGGCGATGAGTTTGAGGATTGCACAAGTGATAAGGGCGATGAAAATGTGAATGAGGGAGAAGGAATGTTGAAGACGGAGTCTAAGATCTACATTGATGAGGTCCTTGAAGTGGCGCTCAGGTCAGGGTGTTTCATTTCTAATTTGTTGTTTATTTCTCACAAAACGCAGTTCTCGTACTCGAGAGTTGCCAGGGCATTACCCCTTTGTCGTGCAGACGACGTTCATCAGGGGTATAATTGAAAAATGGCGCAGTCCTGCCCTGCGTCTTTGCACGACTGTCGTCGGCCTTGTTCTCGAACATCTTCAAGGGCTTGTTTTGGAGCACTTCGGACATATCGGCCAAGGCAATCTCGCAAATCGAGTAAAGTAAGGATTTGGCTTCGTATATTTCGTTTATAGAGAAGTCTCACGTCTTTGAACAGTTACATACTCCTGCAGCACATGAAGCGATGTCAAGGAGAGGCGGAAGCTCGTGTCGAATGGCTCCTCCAACTGGAGTCGTCTCCGTTTTCTTTGAATACCCACTACCTCTCGGACTACAGGGTCAAGTTCCTGGCGTATTACAAGGCGGCTCGCGAGAAGTACGAAACGTCTGACCTAATCAAGCACATCGATAGTCACAACTCGTCCGCCGCTCAGCAACTCGGAACCCGATATCCAACTACACCGGGAATACAGCATACGGGGATTGCAAAAGTCCTTTCTGGTCTGTCAGAAATCGGTCTCTCTGGGATCAAGGCCGAGGACTTGGCCAATCTTTTGCCACCTGATCGCATGGCCCCTGCACTTGAAATTATGGCTGAAGTCAGGGCTTACTTTCAAGGTGAAATAGTTTCCCCCATTTGTTTACATCACCCCCTAACGTTCTCTACTATTAGTTGCCTACAAACGTTTCACGGATACGGTACCCCTTGCGATCGATCACGAGGTCGTGCGTGGTGCCGAGAGGGGCATTCTCCAGTTGTTGTGTTTGAATCTTGGGATTAATGGTCAGGATGGCCGTCGGATATGTCAAGAGCTCGTGCAGGAGAGTCCGAATATCGCAGATAGGAGAGCAGAGTTGCAGAAGAAGCTGGAAAGATTGAAACATGCCGGCTCCGAGTTGCTGTCGCTGGGGACATGATAGTGCCAAACGAATGCAATGCGCACTGGGAGGTCACAGTAGTCCCCGATCTTTCACTACGTCCACGTCACATCTTCAACAAATGCACTTTGTTGATACTGTGCTACTAATGTTCTCGAAGCATTTCTTAATTTAATGTCGATTGACCAATGCAACAATCCTGAACAAAAAACTTTGTAGCCTGCAACGCGAAGTAGACTCTTGACTCCGAGGGTTACCCAATGCTCGTTTTGCGACGTCTGCATCATACTCCAGCTGGAAAGATCCCGCCCGACATGGATATGCACAAAGAATCCCTTTGATTTCAGGTTCAAGAAGCTACAATCGTTTTCTCCTAGGATAAACATGTCACGCTCTTATTGTCCGCAAATACCTCCCAGTGGAGAGCTGGAAGTTGGCTGGAAGCCGAGTATTGACCGAGGAAGTGAGTTTATGCCACCTATTGCTTTCGGACAGGTCCCTCATCTTCCTTGCAGCCGACTTTGGGAACCAGGGTACGCATTGGCTCGCCAAGGCTTCAGGATGATGAAGCGAGATATTGGTATGATTTTTGTTCAAGTGCACTTCCCAATTGAGAGCAGTCCCTCTGAGTTAGGATCGGTGCCCTTGAAAAATAATTGGTTGTGTGCTAAACATCCATCCTCCGATGATCTGAAATTGAATAACATGAGAATTTAAACTTGCAAGATCGATGGGTGAATCACTAGTCCGAAGTTCTAGGCCGTGTACCTTCTGCAGGGAATCTTGTCGGGCGACTGAGTGGGGTTCCTTCTGATTTGATTTCGAAGAATCGAAGAGGTAAAAGTGTTTTGTATTTGCAATATCTGTTTGTTCAGATTGAAAAAGATCTCTGGCCAGGCCTCAATTCACTCATCCTAGCTCCCGAAGTAGCGTCGGACGATCCCTGAGGTGAGGGATCTACCCTGCTCCATAAATTTACTAGTGATTTCGGTCGGCACCTAGAAATCGTACCCATCGGTTCCGTCTTTTTCTTTTCAGATCCGACAATGGACCCTTTTCGGTCCACCGATGGTGCCCAATAAAGTTTTCGCATCTCTTTCAGCGTTCACAGCTTCCAGAACGAAGGTTACATCTATTGTCGTTTCTCGGGCAAAAGGAAGATGGTGAGTTGCGCATGGCACAAGTACACGAAGGTCGTTTGGAGCGACTTTTTCACCCAATCTTTCACTCCAGATATTTGCACTCACTTGAAGTTTCAAGGACATAACCTTTCTTGTTGAAGACAACAATTTGTGATAGCTTGTTGGAATACACCATTTGAGCAGTGGGTGATAATGACGAAACTACAGCGGAGCCAAATTCTTGGCGTGTCTGACCTAATCAAGTACGATAGGCCCACCATCAACTTGAACCTTCCTTCGGACCGACCTTCTAGTGTGCTGACAACCCGGCTTGTGGTCATCGCAGTGTCACTGTGTCTTTTTTCTTCGGATATTTGCATATCCGGGATCAAGCTCAAGACTTGGCGAAACAGTCGCCTCCAGACCGCATGGCCAGCACTTGACACATGGCAGAGGTCAGGCCTCAGGATTAACGTTATTTTTTCTCCCCCCTAACATTCTCGTCATTTATTAGCAGCAACAAATGTTTCACGAACCCTTCCGATCGATTTCATCGTTTCGGAAGTGCTTACTGCCAAAATTTAGAACATGCCAGCTAATGCCAGCTAAATGCCGTGAATACATGAGCTGTTGTCGACACGCTCAGGACGTAATTCCAAAACGTGCCTGCTGCGCATCTGACAGTATTGTAAATATACATTACAATCCCTTGGATTTCTGCCAAAGATAGGGCGTCTAGCACCATGTGTTTGCTCCATTTTTAGCACACCGATTTGAGTGCACCCACCGATAAACGCTGTCAGGAATCATATTCGAGTAAAATGTATTGAACGCCTGTTAATACATAATGTCACAGGCTCCTTTTTGCACCAACCCAGCTTTTGAAATCTTTGGCATCAAATAAAGTGCTATTAATATCTGCCCTCTCTTCTCGCAACCACCATGGTTCTTGGGCTGATTTTAGCGCTAACCGTTGCAACAATCTCATCGGAATATTGTTATGGACCTTGCCTGGACCTTTCCTTGGCTCTGTCAGGATTCTTTATATTGTATGCAATGAGAGATTCCAAAGAGGGTCACCTCGAGGCAAAAGGTCAGACTGACGTGACCACCACGTTCCCTATAGTGCCACCGACCTCGACATTTTTTGCCTGACGGCCGCAGAAATATATATAATAAACCTGTTGGAGACCTATCATGCCTGTTCTGCTCGCCTATCAAAGTATTCTGCCTATCGGTTTCTGGGGCTTTGTCAATACTTTAGCAGACGCGATGCGATCGGCGTTCTGGTGTCTGACTGCGTTCCTGGCTGGAGTGTCCGTACTTCAGTCTGCACATGGGATGTCAGGGACTTACCTGTTGGGTCTTGGTGATTTTTTCTCTGACTTTTTTTGCATCCGTACAACCCTGAAGCTTCAATTTAGGCATTGGTGACATCACAGGGTACGCACATACCTAAATTGTACTAGACCATTCACTACACACAGAACAGGCCTGTGGTCGAAACGGCAATGATGGTACGCATTGTCAAGTCGTGAACCTGGAATCAATTAAGTTGGCTTGTCTAGGGGTACAGCATCGCTTCGCAGGTGGACACAGGCTTGCACATGCGCCAGTATAGTCGAGCATTTATCGTGGCAGATCCAACAGCGTCAAACCGGATTGTTTTTATCAATGCAGGTTGACACCAAATTCTCTAACACGCATACCAGAATTGAAATTCTTGTTCCAGACATTGCCATGGGAGATAGTGGGGTCCGTCGTTCGATTGTCCGGGCACTATCGTCTCGATATCCGGGAATCTACACCGACGATAATATCGCCTTTGTTGGGACCCATCAGCATGCTGGTGTGGGCGGTTACTTGGAGAATCTTTTACCCCAACTCCCTTCGTTGGGATACGTGCCTGAAACAGCAAATGCCATTATTGCCGGTACAGTGCTTGCGGTCCGACGTGCACATAACAGTCTCGCACCTGGGAGATTGAGGTATGGCAACACAACTATTCTAGACGCTAACATCAGTCGTTCTCCTTCTGCGTACCTCGCCAACCCCGCAGAGGAGCGTGCACGGTATCTGTATGACCAGGACAAAGATATGACAGTTCTACGATTTGATGATTCACAAGGCAATGCAAGGGGCTTTCTGAGCTTTTTTGCGGTTCACGGAACCAGCTTGTACAATGTGTGCCCGTCTTCTACATGTGTTTCCTAAGCCCGTAACTGTTTGTCAGAACAACACGCTTGTCAGCACCGACAACAAAGGGATGGCAGCCTATCTGTATGAAAGTGGGCACTTGGCCAATCATTCTTCAGACTCTCGTTTGACAGTAATACAGGCTATGTTGAACCAAATGCAATGCCTGGGAACCGGACTTTCATTGCTGGTTTTGCTCAAGGTAATTTTATACTCCCGGCCACTTTCTAGTTTTCATTCCATTCCAGCCAACGTCGGCGATACCACTCCAAACACGTAAATCCCATTTACTCAGGAATGTAAATTCTCACTAATGCACCAAAAGTCTTGGTGCTTACTGCGAGAGCCCAGGAAAGCCCTATGATGGCATGCCCTGCGAAATAAATCACTCGATTTGCGGTTCGAGTGCCGTACAATGCCGTGGACGGTATGTTATTCATTGCTATTTAACTTGTCTATTTTCCTCTGTTCATGCACTTTCTAAGGGGTCCGGGTTTCCGAATCTCGGATTTTGAGTCTTGCAGAATCAATGCCGAGAAGCAATTCCTCGGTGCCCAGACAGTCATGAATGGTGCATTGAGTTATGTTACTGGGCCCGTGAAAAGCGTTCATACCTATATGGCAATGTGGCATTGTTTCACGGTTTCTTCCAATTTAAAATTAATAAAAATTCTGTAGGGCTAACCATACTTTCACGCTTCCGAACGGCACAACGGTGTCCACCTGTCCCGCTGCTCTGGGTGCGTTGCTGGGCAGGCATGTGGACGCTTTCTGACCTTTCCCTTGTAGGATACGCATTTGCTGCCGGAACCACGTAAATTAGCGTCTTTGTGACACCCTCTGCCTGCTTTGCTAACCGCTGTCACTTTACTAGCGATGGGCCAGGTGCTTTCGATTTCATTCAAGGGGTCAATTCAACTTCTCCTCGGTATGTGCCTTTTTTTGGCCGAATTTTCAGCGTAGTAATGTCTTTTAAGGAACGTACTATGGGACTTTGTCAAAGGTACGTAACTGAAGGATCACCACAGTTTCAATCGACAACCTATCTTCAGCTTTTGTCACACCCATGCCGTCCGAACTCCAGCAATCTTGTCAATATCCTAAACCCGTCCTGCTGAATACGGTAATATGAATGCTTCAACATTGTCTTCTTTCTATAACCACGTCATATTGATTTTCTCTAGGGATATGCCCATTTACCATATGAGTGGGCCCCAAACAGTGTCAATATCCAGGTACTTCGCGTTGGAAATTTTGGTAAGCTCTTTCTTGATCCCTATCTAAATGAACAACTTCTGGATCTTCTTTGCTGTCAGTGATGTTGATAGTACCGGGTAGGTTGAAACAATTTTCTACTTCTAATGTCATTGAAGTCTGAAGAATTGTGATGAACACGACAGGAGAATTCACAACAATGGCTGGTCGTCGCATTCGGTTAGTCGTCTCTGCTTCACACACACACACACATTCCTTGATTAAAATCTGCACCTTTATGTCGAATCTCCACGACTCTAAATTTCATCTTCTCTCGTCTTACCTCGCACCCATCCAGTGAAGCCGTGCGGGACAGGCTGATATCATCAGGCATTTTGGGTCCCGATGCATATGTCGTTCTCTCAGGGCCAGCTAATGCGTATGGGCATTATGTGACTACTCGGGAGGAGTACTCTGTCCAGCGCTACGAAGGAGCAAGTACGGTCTTCGGTCCTTGTGAGTGTTTTTTTATCTTTTTACACTTTGTAAACGAGGACTCGGGTAAAAAGTCAACAATTTATACTTTCCCGAATGTGCATTCAAGACTTTCGACTACGGCTACAACCCGAAATGCCATTAGGTTGATTCCTGTCGATTTGTACTTACACCCGACTCGCTTTCAACTTTCCAGTTCGAATGGTGATAACTTTTTTTCTCCTTTCCTGACAGTCACGCTGGAAGCCTACATTGACAAGTACACAAGTCTTGTTCCAAATCTCGCCGACGGAGCCGCGTGGACTCCAGCATCTGACCCTCCGCCACCCGAACAAACTTCAAATGCCATTTCACTAAGGGTTAGTCGTTTTTTCCCAATAGATGTGTTTACATTGAACTCGGATTGCAGACTCCGGTGGTTTATGATGGTGTACCTAGTGGGAGAGCATTTGGGTCCGTTCTACTGGATGTGAGAACAAGTGCACCTTATCATGCAGGAGGCACTGTTACTGCCGTATTCCTGGGTGCAAATCCCCGCGTAAGTGACTTTGTTCTCTTGTGGTAGTGATGAGCACTTAATTGGAATGGGATATCATTGTTTGTTTAATTTTATAGAACAACCTACGACTTGAAGATACTTTCCTATCCATTGATCGTCAAAATTCTTCAGGACAGTGGCTAAGAGTGCGAACGGATTCTCATCCATCAACTATTTACCGCTGGGCAAGAACGAACGGGGTGGGTGATAAGAATTTAATTGCTCAATTTACAACTTCTGATCATGATCCAGTTCCTGGCATATAGTAATGTCACGATTTCCTGGTAAGGTTCTGGTGTCATGTTAGTTAGAGCGGGTGTTAATTGATCTTTATTCACCAGGACGATTGAACCAAGTACCCCCGGTATGTCGTACCTCTCATACAAGGGATCAGATTCTAATACACCTCGATAATAGCTGGTACTTATCGGATTCGATACTACGGGGACGCCAAGCCTTTCTTTGGTTCCGTATTTCCGTTTACGGGAACTTCCTCTTCTTTTACCATTTCATGATGCTTTGTTTTTCGATGCACTTCTACGATACGCTACACCACTGACTCTGGACAATGACCCCATATCCATTGTATTTATGATCCCCAAACAATTGCTATGAAATTTCATTCAGGGACAAACTGATGACAGGATTTGAAGCGACAGCTTGATCGCCTTGAGGAGAACACGCACCATGAAGTGCAGAAATGACTAGTAGGAGTTCTGAGACCCTGCATTGGTCCGACGATTACTTCACGTAAACAAAAGTATCTTAGATTCTTCACCCGCACAGATATTGGTGGAAGCATAGTTTATGAGTGTTCCACCAGGCACAGTCTCAGCCGGCCAAGATAGAAGAGATGCCAGTGTGTCGTATATTATATTGACAACAATCCAGAAGCAAAAATCCAGGTACTAAGAAACCTAGCATAAGCTCGTTGGGCCCAGAAAGGGAATCACAATCGCTGGAGGTTCCAGTCTAACATTGCGGAATGGATGTCTGCGGCTCGACATGCCCCGACTGTTGTGTTGGGCAGATCCCATGCCACTGGGTTTACCGATATCTCTCTCTCTGAAGAAATTTTACCCAATGAGTCCATCCCATGTTTGAAAACAGGTGAGAATGCGATTTACTATTTTTCTCTCTCTCTCTGCACCTGATCCACGGTGTTAATGCGGACATGAAAGGAAAGTGTATTGTATTGATCTTCGCGTATCTCCAAAATGAAATTGATCACTGACTAAATTTTCCTATTCGAGGGATCTGCAAGCTGACTTGTGTCTTGAGGAAGCGAGGCAAAGCAATGTAAAATTCCAGGGTTTTCCAAGTAGAACTCTTTTGTTCTTTAAAAAAAACTACACGTTTCTTTCTACTGCACTAGACTCGATTGTGTAAGGTATACATTTTGAATTGTTCTAGGTTAATAATAAATAGGAAGCCAATGTGTCCGATGGTAAGCGACTAGAAGAGGCGGCGGGATATGGAGAATCTGATCAGTATGTCATACTAAAACAAGAGCTTAGAAATGAAATAAATCGGATGAGTTGTGTGTCACAAGCGGGAGCAGCAAACATAAAAAAAGAGTGCGGAAATTTGCGATGCGTTGATTAATGTACAACAAATGTCCATTCAGGCAAGTACTTCAAAGTCCGAGATCATAGTCCCTGTGTAGATTAAGCGGTGAGTATCAAACTGGCGAATAAAGGGTCGGGAGATTTTCACATAGTTAGATAGTTCGGTAGGCAGAAAAGGAGATAGCGAGGATTGTGGAATCAGTTGCATGTGTTGATCATCCATGGGCATGAGCATGCCATATTGTGTTGCAACAACTGGGCTGGAGTAACTCGATGAGGAACTCCAGTCGTCTGATTGAGGAAAGGAGTCCATTTCAAAGAGCTGGGGACTTTTAGTGAAGGAAATCAAGTCGTCAAACGATTGAGGATCCATTTGGATCGGAAAACCGAGGTGGCCAAAGTCAAAGGTGGGTTTCTCATTCGAGGCCACCTGAACGACCTTTTGTGTCGAATAGTTTTGTTGGTATTGGTCGACTCGAGCTTGAGCATGAGTTTGTTGGAGTATTGATGTGGGCTGGGGATCAACGTTGTTGAACTTGTACATCGCCGAGAAGACGGAAGCCGAGGTATACGAGGAGGCATCTGGCATAACACGCTGGATGATGATATATTTCGAGGCATCTAAATCAGTGTCAGAGATACTTGGTGATTGAAAAAGTTGTCTAATAAATACCTGCGCTGTGCACGATGGTTTCCCAGAACCCAGGGACGAGTAGAGTCTTGTACAACAGAGATCCATCCGTCGCAGACGATGGAGAAGGTCCGATCACTTCGAGAGGGGTGGTTTCAGTAAACACAATCCCGTCGTCAGTGTGCACGGTGAATTGTGACTGTGCTGAGATCGCTGTCGGTGACATAAATGTAATCGTAGGTTCAATTTGAGTTATGTGGCGAGGGTGTTGAGAAGCCCTGGCAACGTTAAACCCACGTTCGGACCATGAATGCCCATCTGCCAGAGCCTCCTTCGAAAGGGTCCAAGATCGTTCTGATGTAGGAGGAACCACCGGAGTCGTCACGACATCAATGTACACGATTGTATTAGGGGCCTCCTCCACCCGGCGTTCGACCCCTCGATATAGGAGAGATTGTAAAGTTGTATGTGCTTCGGTAGGGGTAGGAGGGGTGCTTGCCGATGATTCACTTGAGGATTCATAGTCGTATACCGAAGATGGGGATGCATGCGTCATCTGACTATCCTTCTTGGGTGGTGGAGTTATCGAACGGGGAAGAGGGCGTATAGGGGAAAGAAGCTTCAGGACTGTGGAATAGAATGAGTTACGATACGATCTCCGAATAGCGGTACGAATATGATCGACTAAGGTGGAGACACTTACGTTTCTTCCCACCACACGTATCTCTGAGTTGCTGCAGGCGACTGCCCACCTGTTTGGCGGTTCGTCGCTTGCCTGTCTTTTCAAAAATCCAGTCCGAGATAAATCTGTTCCGCATAGGAAAGCGTCCAAGGAGGCGCGTTTCTCTCGAGTCATCTGGTTGGTAATTCTCGAGACCTGGAATCGACGGGGGGTTCAGAACGGTCAGTTGGGGGGCCCAAGCAACGTGGTGAAGCTTACCTTCGATGAGGGCTGCCTCAAGTTCAGGAGGCCAGACGATTTCCCCTCCCTTTAGAGACTTCCAACTCTTGCGGCCTTTAACGATGGATTGAAACACGTCTTGGGTCGCTTGGTTCTTCAAGGGGGGACAAGCAGACATGTGATGAGCAGAAGAATGTGAAGTCGACGCCTTGGGGCTCGAGTTGGGATGGGATGACACCATTGAAGGGTTTCTCGTACAAAACACGAGGAAATCCTTGAAAGGAAGGGTCAGGATTTATATCTTCGGGCGCCTTGTTCGAAAGTCGCCGCGACATGGTTGAATATGACGGCTATTCGGGTGCATGACGGTCCAATCAGGTCCCAAGATCACCGTTCCATCTTGGACACTAGCTCCGCCGGGGTAAAGGCTATACGAAGACTCGGACGGCGGAAGTTGAATCCAGGGCAGCCATAATTGTTTTGGACTTAAGCCTCCCTCGGAGTGATCGACAAAAATGCATCCGTGTAGAGCTTTCTCGCAACAACCAGGAGCATGTGGAGGCCTTCATACAAGCATCAAGGTCAAGACAAGCGACAGAAAGCCAGGAGCAGATATCCAGGAACAAGATTCCACAGTCTTGGGTCGTAATCAATCCCGAAATCGCAAGCAAAAGCTCTTGGGTGAGCCTCCATCAAGTTCCTCTTTCCCAAGTGTCGGGATCAATAACATAATTCAGACACAGCCACATCCGGGTCTGATAGCACGCTGTGTACAAATATGGTGCAAAATCCTCGACAGATCAAGGAAATCGTGAGATCGCAATATCTGGCAATAGTCAATCTTTTTCATTTTGGGCATGTCATTGGGTGTGAATCTTGTTGTTCTTCTGCCAGAAATGCGAATTAGAGCCCAACTGAGAAATTTGAATCTTGGAACCTTCCACGATTTCAGGATCCCACGACACATACGAATTCGTACAATTAAGATTCGGTGATTGCCCGTAAGAATTCTCAGTGTGACAAGCGCCTATTTCAGACTCTTGTCTCGCTATACCGAGTGTAATTAAGATGAGAACTGGGCTAACAAATCTGACTATCTGACTTGCGCATTCGGGGCTCTCTTCGGTAAGTCTCTCGCCAGATTTTTTACTCGCAACGTTGAACTTTGCATTGCGAATTTATTTTTTCAAACGGCAAGGTTGATCGCTTCTTTCAGTTTCTCCCGATGTGTTACCCTGGAGTTGTAAAAAATTGCTTGATATAACAGAACGCGTCTCATGATACTCCACTTGTTTTATGAATAGTTCCCCGCTCTTCAGGAGATCGAGAGAACTCTGAGAAGGCACTTTCACAAATGGCAGATCCGAAGCGGCGTTACATCGTAGTGCACAGGCATTCCGTTTTCTCCAAGTGGGTTCTCGTTAGACATGTTGACAAATCCACTGGCCCATAGTAGAATGTAAGTCGCCCATGTGGTATCATTCCGGCAGGAAGCTGAACACTGCTGCTTAATTCACATCTTGACTTAACGCATGAAAATTGCTCCACACGTATAACCGAGAAGTGGCACAGACGAAACGTGAAAACTTTCTTGTTTTCAGTGCCCCATACCAACACGAGACTCGAAGAAGTAGCGGAATTCGTGATCACGAATCCACCGACTGCTTGCCTCCGAGTCGTCTTCTCTCTCAAATCCAATGTAAGAATGGCTTCCGGTAATCCGGCAACTGCATTAGCCTGAGCCTAACATCGCATACCGGCTAAGTTTGCTTAGGCAGAGGGCTTTGTACTATGGATGAGTCGCGACACAGCTTATCGGTCCTTGTAGTCCTCCTTTGCTGGTCGATCACATCCTGTTTAGGGAGCCTGCGAAAACTATCGGTATTCCCCGGAATGTGATGCATGTGATGACCTTGAGGGTAATAATCCTCGATTGAAAATTCCCTGACCTGGCGATGCGCATATGAGGTATTGGATTTTATTTTGAATGCAATGCCCCCGCCTTGGGAGTCGCGATAAGGAATTGCCTATTTTGGAAACAAAGCGCTAGCGTCGGAACGACGTAACCGCGTCCGTCGGCTCCCAGTCACGGTGTGACCGACGAATTCGTGACAATGCATTATGCAATCGATGGGCATTGGGAAAATAATTCGTCTTCGATTATCAGGGTCTGACCTTAGCGGCAGCCACTGTCCACGAGTAGATCACGCTTCAGAAATCGCCGCCCCGTGGAAATTGTGATTAGCGGCTTTCAACCGAAAGTTCTGAATCCAGAAAAGTACTAGGTAATTAGACTACGATGGATTCGGATCAGGAGTGGAACGAGGGTTGTTTTCCAACTTGCGTCAAGGTCCACGTACATCTATCATTATATAATCATGATCGGTAGGGTGCTTTGTGTGTCAAACCCGAAAAACAAGGGTAGAGGAAATGAACAGATGTCTAGATCGATTTCAACAAGTGTTTTGTGCGGTCTCAGAAATAGCTTCCTAAGGCACTACCTTTCAGAGGAAGGGATCTTGCTGAGCCAGATGGAATTTGCTATTGTGCCTGGTCCAGGTGCCCTGAAGGGGCCGTAGTCTGTCATAATCGCGTAAGGTAGCCGTTCCTGAACTGACCAAAGGTTCTAGGTCACGGAACGTACGCGACCCAATGTGTGATATACTTGTATATGACAATACGGTGACAAAGGAGCGAGATTAAAAAGTTCGTTACAAATGGGAACACAGGCACCAGTTTCTAGATACTCACCGCGATAACTCGAGTAAGATGCAAATATCCAAGAAAACATCCACAAAAACATAGGAATCGATGAGAAAGGAAATAAACACTATGTAACCAACTCCTCCGATGAACAGTAAATGAAAAAGTCCAATGTAGAATATTAAATACTATGCAGTCCTTTCGAAAGTGTAGAATATCATTCATGAAAGCATACAAACCGTCATTTCTGGAACTGGCAAACGTTAGACTCATACGATTGGGACATCAGTAGGATCGATGGCAGGTATAGTAGTAGTTGTGCCAGTCCTCGTCGTCGTCGTTGTCACCCCCCTCAATGTAGTACGTGAGGTCGCTGGGGGCACAGGTACCGCGCCTGCAGCGGCGAAACCGCAACCTGCAGGAACAGCAGCACTCAATGCATCCCATGGGTCAGGGTACGTGCATCCCGCTATTGGTGTTGGCGCAGGTGTGTTATCGGCCGCGTTGAACCAACCATTGCCCGATACGATGGGCTTCCCAGCAGAATCGGTGTATGTAGGAACGGGAAGTGTGCTGATCGCCCCAGTTGACGTGTACGTTGGCAATCCAGCAGGAGCAAGAACGATTGAAGCAGGGGGCCAAGGGTATGTGGTCGCCACTTGTACAGAACCAGCACCTCCCGTCATCCACGACTCATATTTGCCATTGAATACAGGACCTGTCACGTCTCCACAAGTGCCGAGAGCCGTCCTAGGATCTTTAGGAATCCAACCTCCGCGTAGACCAAGTTGATATGACCAGGAAGGTGATTCAACAATTCCCCGCTGAGAGGGAGCAATCTGCGAAATTTTAAATCAGCATCGTCACGATCAATCTGATCTGCCATATCACCTTCCAAGTCCAGAAGAACCAATCTCCTAGTGCATCCATACTCGCCATTGCCATACGCATAACACCTGCTTTGGTACCTTCACTCCAAGCCGACGAGTCCTCCCATTGAGCGCAACCGCCAGCAAAGGTGGGTGTTAATGTGACTCCTTTCATGAACAAGCCACAATCATTGGTGGCAACACTAAATTCACCCGCAATGGTCACTCCGAAAGCAGTCCGGCTAAACCCCACAATTAAAAAAAGCTATTAATACGGAGAACAAAGTGAACCCACCTTGTATTGAATGCGGAAGCCCATCTGCTGCAAGCTCGGCCAGGCCACGGACCTCCTGCAGCGGCTCCAGTACCAGTGTCAATTGCATCAGCGGCCGCGGGGCTATCGAATGCAAAGTAGGGATGTGAATCGAGGGCAACGCGATCAGCTCCCGTCAACGAGCCAACCCAAGTATCGAGGGAAAGGAAACTATCGTGAATGCTAATATAAGGACCGTTGTTTGCTCCTATTCCAGTGATCTCGCGTATCATCCGGTATGCTTCATAATTACTGTACATGGGATTAATCATGAACTTGCCTCAAAAAAAGGTTAACTTACAATGCCTTAAGCTGCTCCTCGCCGATGGAACCCTGAATTGGCTCGTTCATTATACCAAACATAACGATGATATTCTTCCACTCCGGTTGGGAGAAGAACTCGGTGAAGATACGAATGTAGTTGAGCATACGCTGAGCATTTGCGAGTCCCATGGTCCCTCGGAGGAAGTTAATTTGACCCCCCTTGCCAGAATGATTGTAGCCTTGAGGAAATGAGTATGAATAATTGGACAAGGAAATTCCATGACTGACCATTCTGGGACCCTGGCGCTGTGTGAAGGTCAATCTTGACGCGAAGACCATACTTTCTGCACCATTGTAGAGCCTGGAGGATGTACCTGGAGATCACTGAGCAAATATCTTCGAGAAAGAGCTTCATCTTACTTCCAGCATGTCTTGGAGAGGAAAGGTTCGCCATCCAAAACATCAATTGCCCAGAAAGGTATCGGCATTCGAACCCAGTTCAAACCAGCACCAGCCATTTCCGCAAAGTCGTCTTCGGTCTATTTACATTGGAATGACTTCAACAAAAAACATAGGTCAAGGAATGACTCACGAGGAAAGTTTTGTAATGAGTTTCCAACTGATTCAAGCCACCGCTTGCGGTGTCGGCTGCCATCAGGGTGCTAAGACTCCATTCATCGGTGGCGCCCGGATACTTTTGGTACAGTGTTGGCGTGATGAAAGGTTCAAGGACAAACCATCCACCAACATTAACGCTAATGGACAAGGGACCGTTAGTAGGATTCCCATGAAGGTCGTCTTGACTCACCCATAAATTCGGTTGGTACCAAAGTCCCATGTTCGATTAAGAGGTGGCGTCCATGAGTTTGGATACGCGTTATTGTTGTACGGGTCGGTGGGATTAAAGTACCCTGTTTACAGTCCGAACAATAAGTAAAATTACACAAGCCGTAAGGACACACGCACAGATTCCTCCAAGTTTGTTTACATAGGTGAAAGTGGAGCCATTGCTGGTTCGGACAGTAGAACCATCACCGCCGGTGAAAGCACCATGGTTTGTCGGGGTTTTCGGAGTCGAAGAACTTGTGGGAGAGGCCGCTTTGGTTGACCCCCCACCTGTTACGGCATTTGTCTTGGGTTTAATGACAGTGAAGTAAACCGGAACGATAATAGCAATGAGGATGATCACGAGAATAAGTAAACCGATAAGGATCAAAAGGGAACGACGAGGACGACGTGAGGGTTTTTCGGCCAAAACAAGAATAGGACCCATTTCGTCTTCAGACTCCTTGTTTGCCAGGAGCATCCCAGACTCAGTTGGAGTCCCAGGTTGAGCATAGGAATTCCGCAGAGACGAACTTCGTGGGGACTCTGTCCCAGAAGAAAGGAACGGTGGCCTCGGATGGAGCGTGTTTGGGTCAAAGTCATCCCCCGTAGGTAGAGGGGTATGACTGTCCATCCCAGGGCTCTCCTGCGGGGTTGACGCCAGGGGACGTTGCTCTTCAGTAGCCATGGCTGATGGGACCGCTGCTATGGAGGAGGGAAAACAAGAATGGTTTACGACCCGCCAAGGTATGTCGCCGATCGGCACATGACCATACATGTCTTGATCATGACCCTCGGTCACCACTTCCAAGAATCCCAAGTTTGTACTAGTGCGGAATCTGCGGATTGCCCATGGCTTTGACTTCCGTTGTCCCACCGTGATTGTCGCGATTAACAAAGTTGTAACAATAGAATAACCGAACTACTTAAAGTGCGTGTAAATAGTACTTGGAACAGACAGACTTGCGCTCACTGGCACCAAAATGTTATTCGGCAGCAGGCAAAAATGATGTCGGTATGTATGTAATCAAGAATCCTTCCAAGCGAAAACGTCAGCGTTTTCAATTCTTTCCACTTTTCAAGACCCCTGGCTCCTTCTATGTAATTTCCCGTTGATGGGGATTTTCTCATGCCAACTTGTTGAAATTGTTCTATCGAGGAAACAGTGTGACACATTGCCGTGCGCCCCTTTCCGAGGTTGGGCAGTGGTCAGACTGCTCTTAAGTGTGTCTTCAGCGTTGAAATAAACAAATTTCAGTGAGGGCAACAATAAACAAAAATATCTGCAAGAGAAGGCCAATCCTCCAAGGCCTATTTACGATGATCAACATTCGAACTGGACGACTCAATCATGATAGTAGTAGTTCGAAACCATTTTGCAGCTTGATCATGAGCGCTAAGAGCCTAGAGGCCCCTGGAGACACGATCAAGCATCAAGTATCAGACTGCCTGCATCTCATGGATGGGTGATTCGGATGATAGAAGACCCGAAAAATGATGTGAGTCTGTAAATATTGAGGCACGGAAAATCTCATTTCTGCCGAAGGCTCGATTATTAGCATATCCCGTTGAATCTGCGCAAGAACCCAACCGATAGTAGTTATCTAACGGGCCATCTGATAGTTATCCTCATCATTCAAAATATTGGGTTGGATTTTAAACCTGTTTCAGGGCGATTTACAAAATAATCGTAATCCCAGCAATCCCAGATGTTCTGCTCATACTATTTATCAAATTTGTCTTCATATTACGAAGAATTAGCCTGCGAGTGACATTCATTTTTATCAGTTAACGTGTATAATATGAAAGTAGAGGGTTCATTCACCTGTCACAGGATGATGGGCCCCTACTACAATTTTCTTTTCTTAGGAAACTAGTATGAGAGCAGTGCCGCTGTCCTCGACACATAGCGCCATTCAGACCGATTTCGCGAGAAAGACATCACAATTAAGAGTGACTTTTTTCAAAGTTGTCTATTTATGGCAATTTTCCTTCCATTTACGGCGCTAGTTGGTGAGTAGTATCCGACTTGTGCCTCTGGACTCAATAATTGACAAGGTTTTAGCAAAGTTATGACAGCCTGCGTAAATTTATGAGAGGTTTATCCGTTGAGACCAATCAGTTCAGCACAGGTCGGCCGCCATCGTAAAAATGAAAATTTCATTCCAGCCTCAAACGACTCAACCACATCTTCCAACAATGTCTCACATTCAGGGTACACATCGGGTTTATCTGCGTTGCATGACTGTTGACAAAGTCATTGAATTGGTACTTTACAACAGAAGGCCTATTATAATGATTTTAAGTGCAGGGTGCGGAAACTCATGCAGATGAAAAAGTGAGATATCCATTAGGAAAAATCGAAGAAAACGCACGCAGTCACTATTCTGCAAATAGGAGTAGTCTCAGGTGAATGTTGACATTCAACGATATAAGAGCTGACCTGGACCTAATATTCTACAGCCTCGTCATCATCTGCATGCATCATAGTTGCTTCCTCCTTCTTCTCCTCGACCTGTGGTAAGGGCTTGGACTCGTCTTTATTTGTCACTCCGTCATCCAACTCCATTTCAGCAGAGGAATCATTCCGAAGTCCGCCATCCATCTCCATGTCCGCCGTTTCCGAAGGGTCACTTGTTTTTCTCCTGGCATCCTCGTCTGCTACTCGCTGACGCAGCTTCTGAATCTCGTCTATTCCTGTTTTCTTTTCTTCCGCGAAAAGGTTCCACTCCCTTTCTGCGGCTTCAGAAACCTCCAATAATTATGAGTTTTATGCAGGTGTTGTAGCAATTTATCGCCTCACCTCAGTCTTACGATGTGAAAGGAACGCTTCTTGAGCTGGGGTCAGGACAGCTGGTAGGAAAAAAAGAGGTGGTGGATGGGACCTTGGAGGGGGTACTAGAGGGTTGGTGGAAGGCGGTGGAGGTGTTGAACTATCAGCCGGTATAACATCGGAGGTGAGTAAAAAGTTGGAGAGAAGCTGGAGACGTGTCCGACGCAGTTTGTACTACACAATTAATAGTCACTAAAGTCAGAATTTGGTGTGAAAGATAAACAAGACATACAACTGAATCCTTGAGTTGCAGGTCTTCTTCTTTCCTGTTCGCAGTGGTTTTGTCCTTTTTAGCTTCTTCCGCTCGTCTGACAGAATCAGTCTCTTTTTTAAGCTTAGCTTGTAATCTCTGTTCTATCAAATGCCGTTTTTTAGCCTGCAGATCCAGTGGTTCAGACTTTGGGCGTATATAAAAGGAATGGTAACCCACAGCTTCACTTGCATTGCGTTCCTTGTCTTCAATCTTCGCTTTGTTGAGGGTCCCGACAAGAATCCCAAACATGCTCTTCCCTCGCTTACGGTCACGTCCTCCAGTGAGTCCGGATACATCCAGGCGAGGGCGCTTCTTCGTTTCAACTGCTGATGTTGCATCGGTTGGTGACTTTGGATCATCTGTTGCTTCAATATGAGTATCTCCTTTTTCTGCTCTGCCTCGGTGTTAGAACTGAGCGTGTTGAATGGATCACAAACACATACTCTTCTGAAGACATTATCTTAGTTCTTGACGATGGAGGTTTATTGAAAAGCGTTGTCACTGTTGCTCTTAGGAGCTGGGACAAATATAGCAAAACAAGGTTTATGTTAAATTGCATTTCTAGTTAACAAATGTCTTTTACACTAAGCAATGGCCTAAAAACTTGAGGTGTGGACTTGCGCTCTGGAAGGTTTCAACCATGGCACTCGACTGAAGTGTGTACCCATAAACCAGGTTGACATTGATCCCAATTCTAAGTTCGACGAGCGCTTCATAACTTCGAACTTGAGGTGTTGAAAACCTGGCACGGTGCAGGAAGAGAAAAGGAAAATCTGAGATGTGGAACCGGCTGTTGGACAGATAATAAACTCCAGAAGTGCAGATCAGGCTGAAGGCGTTTAGCACAGTGCCACTCATACTACCTCCTGCGGAAACAAGATACTCCAAGCATCAACTGCTCTTAAAGCCGCTCTTGGCTTGTTTAATCGCAGCCTAATACTATAACCTCAAGTCAACATTCTTTGACCTTCTCAAGAGTTAAGGACATCATCAGAGCCGACCTCACTCGTTGGGCCACACAAATGCGACCCGCTCATAAGGAGTTGGAGGCATACTCCAAGAACATACACTTTACGGTAGCTTTTCGGTAGGTCATGTAGATCTACGGCAGAATGGGAGTCACAAAGCTTGTACTTGATGGATATGGCAGAGAGGGGTGAGTTGCTCGGAAAGGGCATAAGCAATGTCTATGCTGCGAACTTGAATTTGTCGATGAGCTTCGTGTAGACAAGAATGAGGTCAGAGATAGCTTCAATGTCTGGATGAGCGGTGATAAGTTCGAGCAACTTGGGAGCAGGATCGGGCTGGTTGAAAGCATCCCGAAAGGCGCTCTCTGGCAGCGGGAATGCCTCGATTATTTCACATTGGACTTGCCCTCCTTGCGGCCAGATGATTTTCCTGATTTTCTTATCTTCTGGGAGACCCTTCCCGGTCTAAAGATGCCCTAAATAGATGAATGAATAGGCAATAAGTCAAGGTACATCATACAATGACTTGGATTGATACGGCCACTCGCAAGTAAGCTAACTTGAACGCGTTTTTCATATTTCGTACTAGAACTTGTCGTCCTTTCTCGAAACGGTATCGCTAGATGAGGATCTTTTCTCCAGGTTGTATATCGCCGACAAATATAAGAACTGACGAGACACATAAGAAGGTATGCAATTCTTCTGTGATTTCCAGGTTCGTTGTTCTCCCCGAACTGTCAACGTGAAGCAGAAGATCACTGGAACTCTTGGGACGAGTAGCGAGAGTCTCTGTGGGTGATGATGTTTCGGTCGAACTTCAATCGCGTTGTTGACTAATCTCACATGGGAGGAGGGCAATTTTTTGGCCAGAAATTCGAACAATTGTTCCAAACTTATTCTCCAATGCCCATCAGCGCCTGTCTTTCCACGAATGAATTGTAATTTTTTTCCGGTCTTCTGGATCAAGGAAAGGACAAGGTAACACATGCTATGCAGTTGAGTGGAATGTTCACGTCCCAAAGAAGGAACGGGTCTCGTCGTTCTGAAATAACATATTCAAGAGCAGTTGGAGGATTTGGATGTAGAAGCTTACAACAGCCTTGACAATCGCAGCACGTTCTGCGCAGATGCTGCCTCCTAAGTAAGACAATCCGAGTCGTCAACGATTCAAACAATCGATAAAATGATCATAGTACTTACCACGCCTCATGTGAATTGGTTCACATCGACAAACTGCGAAATCCTGGTGTTGGCATTTGTGCGTGTTGAAGACCATCCCCTCTCCCCTGATTTTTATGGACAATAATTGGGATCCGAAGGGATAGTTCTTCGCAATCGGAGACGTCAAGTCCTGCCACTTCTTTTCAGGTCCGAGTGGAACCTGCTTCACGGTTGCTTTTTCGAGGTGAAGTTCTCAGTCCTGGAAGGATACCCACTGGTCGGATTTTGGATCATACGTTAAGCAGCATGGGCGGTGGATTGGCAAACGTGATATCAATTTTGAGAAAGAGCGAATTGAGAGCGAAGCGATAATCATATACAAAAGTGTCACGTGTTTAGGATTCTATGCGTGGGATATTATGTGTATTCCTTGTCTTTGCAATTGCAATGAATATCTCTTCTTCGAAGTCATCAACAAAGCCCGCGCCGTCGGCCACAGCAACGAGAAAAGGTTACAAACCAAAGATCAAGTCACCCTTGTCGACAGAAGATCGCCTACAGCGTCTCTTCACGTCCCTTTGTGCGCAGATTGATGGCGGACATTTCAGAAATGCTGTGAAGACATGCGATACGAGTATGTTTTCCTCGTTTTAGCTAGGGAGCTTGCCATTTTCTCATATACGCTTAGTCCTCTGTTTGGACCCTTCGGATAAGGATGCTCGGAAAGCGAAAATATTTTTGCTGCTGCAATCTGAAATGTATGCCGAGGCATTAAATCTCCTCGATGCTGAGGACTCCAAGGAAACGTATGAGCGTGCATATACATTGTATCGATCTCAACGTGAAAATGAAGCAAGAGATATTCTTGAGGTGATCAAGAAGGGAGAAGACGACAGAGGGACCCTCCACCTCGAGGCACAGCTGGTGTGGCACTTGCTCCTAGAAGTTTTCTTCATTTCTCACCTGTTGTTAGAATTATAGAGAAGGCTTGTACCAGGAGGCTTTTGACCTGTATAATCAACTTCTCGACACCGCCGAACCTGTAAGTATCATCTTCGTCTTTGATAAGCTGCAGCTCATTCTCCGATTACAGAATTCGGAAGAATACTCCGATATCTTGACCAACTTGCAGGCATCGCAAAGTCATCTTGATTTCATCAACACGGGGTCCCGACATGCAGTAGCTGCCCTCCCGCTGTCCATCAGTTCAACTCTCGAAACATCCCCTCCACCCGCTCAACAAACATCAATGACCGCAAGTGCTCGCTTAACTTCGGTGGTCGATGATCATGAAAATCCGAAACCTGCGACCAAGAAGGTGCGCATGCGACGTGTACCAACAGGCGTGATACCAGGTGTATCTCCTCCGCCTGACCCAGAGCGATGGCTCAAAAAAAGCGAACGTTCCACTTTTAACCAAGGAAGACGGAAAAAGGGTGCAGGTGGTGCATCTCAAGGTGTGGCAGTGGAACCAACACACATGCAGGCAGGCGCGATCCAATCTTCCAAGGCTGTGGGGAAAGGAAAGAAAAAGAAATAGCCATTGTGGTAAGTCCTCTTCGCGATTTGCCGATTCTCCACTCATGCTTGCCTTCCAAAGTGAATTATGTTTTACCTAGCACCCGCCTTTAAAATGAAACCTTGAACGATATTCTTATTTTGCCTCATGTTCGACGCCGTTTGACCATTACATAACGTCGCATGCCTCAAGTCCGCCATCGGAAATAAGAAGAGATTCAACATTGCTAACATCGCATGGTTACAGCTGCGCATCGTCGGTTTGTAGGTGTAATGATGTGCTCAAGAGAATTCTGCAGTCGATCGTGCAGTCGACCGATACCCTTCAAAGGTGGGGAATAGATGATGTCAGCCCAAGTGCCAACCGCCTCATGTTCAAATGTACTGGACCCCAATGTCCCCCTCCGCCTGCTTTCCTACCCCCTACTTCTCGACTTGGCCACAACTATTCTATTGGCTTCCGCCATCTCATTTGATCGTACGGCCCGTATCAAAATTAATGAAGTCACGGTCTAATCTCTTGTCAACACGAGGCCTGATATACCTTACGTGACCCCGAACGATGTTTGAGGTGTGCTGCACAGCTGAAATCGTTATTCGCGACCTGATAACATTGCATGCAGGCATTCCATATCCCCCCGGAAATGTGGTTGTAACCATGGACTCCCTGTTCATGTGGATATCGCTTGTTCAAATCTAGCACGTACCTCCTGTTCATGAAGCTCTAGTCTGAAACCCTGACAGACACGTGCAGAAGATTACGGGAAATTCGCAGCGATTTCTCTTCCATTACAATCAAGTGCCATGCGCCAGCGTGCTGCAATTGGTCAGTCACCCCAAATATGAAAGCTTACAACAGCTTATAAGGCACTCTGAGCTCAGGGTTCATGTCGTAACCCCCGTTTCTTTCCTTCTCCTGCCTCATCCCACAGACAAATAATGTTGTTGTCAAAAGTCCTTGGTGTTATCGTCATCGCCAGGAATGGTGATCGATATAGCTTGTACCAGGACCCGTTCACCTACTCCGGCTCAAACACAGAAACTACTGCCCTCGGAGAGGTAAGATCAATCTACTCCCCCCAAGATGTCTAGAGACTTCATAGGAACTAGGTTGAATCCTACACTCTGGGCAACTTGATCCGCGAAAACTACTTCAACAGCCAGTCGCCATCTTACATCGATGGAATCCGCGGTGACCTTGTTGACAACAGCGAGGTCAAGGTTAGGGTCAAGGCTGGTGTTGAGGGCACCGTAGTGTTCGACTCCGCTATTGCCGTTCTACAAGGTCTCTTCCCTCCGACCCCAAACAACAAGATCGTTCTTGCCAACGAGACCACTGTTGTCGCTCCCCTTGGTGGTTATCAATACGTCCCTGGTAGGTTTTTCTGTGGGTCTTTTACAATGAGGCTGATGAAAGCTGGGCTTCTTAGTCGAGACTGTCGAACCCAGCAACGACCGTTCCTTGGAGAGTTGGACAGATTGCCCCGTGAGTAATCAATCACGTTTACTACATCTTTCTCATAATTGCCACCTGTAGAAATTCCAAAAGCATGTCAAGGACTTTTATTCGTCGGATGACTTCAAGGCCAAGGCACAAGATGCTTTCCCCTTCTTCAAGTCCGTTAAGGACTACGTCTTTGGCAGACCCACTACCCTCGAGAATGCTGTACGTCCCTCTTTGTTTCCTCGTAAGAGTTATACTGAAGAGCCCGGAACTGATGAATAGTGGAATGTAAGTCCTGTCCTGCGTCCAATGTAATTACATCCTAATTTCTTGTGAAGGTTTACGACTTCATACACTCACAATTGGTTCACAACAAAACATACGCATACCGTCTCCCTCCCACTATGCTTGAGCAAGCTCACCACTGGGCCAATTACCACGAGGCAGGCGTCTTCTCTGACAAAGAAATCACTGGTATTGGGAACAGTATGTCTTTATTGTTTTTTGAAAAACTTTGTTTCACATCATTTTCTAGTCGCTGGACGCACTCTCCTCCACACTATTCTTGCTTCTCTGGAACGAATTTCGTTTAACGGTGACCCCCTGCAATTCATGTTGATCGAGACCACCTACCAGCCATTCATTTCCTTCTTCCACCAAACTGGCATCGTTGAGGAACACCCTGAGCTTGCTGGCATTCGTCAGTTACTCTGATTTATTCCACAGTACGGCACGCTAATTTTTTTAACTACAGCGAATTACGCATCTGCATTGGCTATTGAACTCCGCCGCGGTTCGCCTCCTGATGTCCGTGACTTCCTGCGCATCAAGTTCAAGAATGGCACTGCAAGCGGCTTCCAGGATGTCCATGTCTTTGGCCACCATGCCGATATTCCCTTGACTGAATTCATCTATCGTGCTGAGGTAAGTACCTGATATTGGTATCACGATCTGCTTTGTCTCATTTTCCTCCTACAGAATGCCGCCATCACTAGCAACAAGCAGTGGGTCGATGTATGCGGTGCCAAATCGGTTTACTTCGATGCTCTCGCTCTCGTTCTCCCTGAAGGCAACAGTTTCTGGGCTTGCTTCGCCGGCATCTTCGCTCTTTTCGGTTCACTCTTCGTCGTCATAAGATCTGTCAAGAAATATCGCGCTGATCGCCGCCGACTTAGGCTCCAGGGTGAAGAGGTGAGTCAAGTCGAATATGACGGCTACGGCTCCATCCCTCGATCGAAAATTGTCTCACGAAGAGGCGAGGCTACTGGGCGTTCGTTCCATTCCTCTGTGAGGAGGACTGAGGACCCCTTTGCAGAACGTTTATTCATCGGGTCTGAGCAACTCCAAGATCAGCCTCGCTGGTTCCTATGATTTCTGAAGTCATATGCCGACCGCGACACAAAGTGTCCGAGTGGTTGAGACTGGTTCTCAATTATTACTCTTGTATTTGCCTTGGAATGGGCAATGGTGCTTACGAGCTCTCTTTAGAATATGATCGTCCAGACTCAGGACAAGGTCCGATTCGTCTGAAGGCTGGCCGTTGGATTCCATTCTGTCCTATAAAATAACCCTCATACAACAAGACCTTTGCGTTACTCTTTCCTTTTTGTACTCAAGCTGGGCTGTATTTGTATTTAACAATGTGATCTTGCAACTTTCCCATGGACAACTAGCTTCCTAACTTTCAACCGATCGGACATGCAAACCCTGCTATTAGTATTATAAGTCTCAACACTTAAGAATGTTGACTCGGGGCAGTGGTTATCACTATGGCAGCAGGTGTTGTATAAAACTGTACCTTTTACTTGAGTCCTCCGTGTTTCTCCACTCCAACATGGCTGACATGGCTGATTGCTGCGGGATATGCTGCATTTGTTGCGCCTGCTTTTGTATGTTTTCTTTCCTTGGAAAGCATGATTTTCATTCCTGACAGTTGTTATAATTAATAGCTCTATGCGGACGATCCTGCCCTAATAGTGTGTTTTCCTTTTCCTACGACATTGAAACGAGATTCACCTGACATACACGATTTCCAGTTCTAGGCCACTGGCCGAGGGGTAAAAATAAAGAGGACGAAGAATTCGCGGCCGAAGTTGAACGAGAGGCAGCTGTCTATGATAGTCCGAGCCCGAGTCACGGTCAGAATCAGTATGGTTCATCGTATCCAATGCATGTCACCCACCATCCTCGAGAACCTGAGCCGGGTTTCTCACCGACACACCTCATACAAACCACACGCTGAAGAAGCCAAATTCCTTCACGGACTTCAGCGTTGCTCTCCTTTACAATTCTCCAGGAAAATAAGAATCCCTTTTTTACTGTAAACCCAAGTTGGCCTCAATATTGTAAACCCCTCTTTGGAGTCGAGACGATGGTTACAGTAATCGAATCTTGATTTCTCATGACAGCTAATTATCAAACAGGAGATCATATAATCTATTATCTCATAGACCTTTCTCCGACATTGCGTAATATTCAAATGAGATATGGTTCTCGAGCTTGTTGGTGGGTATGTGTGATCCATGTAGGCAAATAAGTAGCTGAAGAGGATCGATTCCGATCGAGTAAACATTTTAGCAAATTGTAACCGGGTAATCTGCCACTGTCCTATTTGGTAATCCGACTCTAGTCACGGTATCGTTAGGAAATTGAACAAATAAATAAATAAAATCGGAGTCTGGCAGGAAGAGGAGCCTTCAGTGGAAGTGGCCTAACAGCCTGGAGGGAGATTGTTGAGGATTGACGGAGTAATGATCCTTTACGGCGCTCGGCTTATGCCGAAGCTTCTACCAAGGGGACGAGTTCAGGAGAACTTGAATGAGTTCTTCAACAGAGACCTCTTGAAATTTATTGTTGGCAGCTACAAGCTATTCCTTTTTGTCAACTCACAGTTCACTCACAGCTCATTCATAGTTCAATC
>Ga0307517_10002123_pt1 | contig 32242 bp, 33 predicted proteins | sample 23_EM_MG_FD_194515 | JGI IMG/M metagenome (GOLD analysis project Ga0307517, IMG submission 194515) | Populus trichocarpa ectomycorrhiza microbial communities from riparian zone in the Pacific Northwest, United States - 23_EM | ecosystem: Host-associated > Plants > Roots > Unclassified | place... | reverse complement strand
TCGGAGTAACAACCCAGGTGTCTACTTCCAAAATGCTGAGTTTTTTTGAGTGAAGGAACATCGAAAATTCAAAAATGTAACATGATTCTGGAATTATGTATGGACATGCCTTCGCAGCGGCCATATGGATTAACAGCGTTGCACCCTGCAGATATCGTGATCATCCACCGAAATCAGGCCTTCGAATCCCGCGCAAAGGGCAAAGTCACGTTTCGATGAGGCAATGCCGGCGTGCCGCAAGAAGTGGGGTTGTCACCGTGAGGACGAACTTTGGCAGATGCTGACCTCCTTGTATTTGTACTGAATCCTGTTATGAGCCTGCTGAGGGTCAAGTGAAACATGTTTTCTTACATTCTGGAATACCCCCGATCTTCCATTTGTCTTTGGTAGCAGAATTTTTTTACTCGGCGTATGAAGATGATGAAGCTGTAAGTGATTTTGTTAAAGTTTTTAAAGGATGGGTTTAAATATGGGAATGCATATTATAGTTATCATTTTGTTGAGTCTGCTGGCTGCAAGACATGTGGTTGACACGGGGTACTCGGAGTTGAATCAACAGGTCATACCCTCGATACAAATCATGAGAAACCAGTGGGTTGATCCATACATCGTGAGTCACCCAAGGCGCAAGGCACTTTATCAGACATTGCCTGGATTTCTAGATTATTCAAAGTAGATAACTGAGCTTAGATATAGTTACGAACCGTATTTGTGATCGTATGAGGACTGCTTATAGTTACTACATTTGATTGCAACTCTAGTGACGTCAGCGCGATTTGGCAAACTTGCTTTTGTCATCAGAATCACCCCGACATTTCCAGCTTTGCCCGGAAGCAGAAGACAAGCACCGATACACTCAGTCCCACTCCGTTCAGCCCAGGTTTCTCCAGTTTCCTCCAGAGTGGCTTTTCACTGGTTCCGTTCACGATGAATGAAATCTGCGAACGGAACCAAAGTTTGATGCCAAGCAGGCGCAGACAAATTGTTCTACAGCAACTCCGGATTTCACGCACACGAAGAAAATTGTTATCCTTGCCATGCAAGCGAAATTCACATTACGACACCCTGGGTGTCCCACATTCGGCGTCCAGTCGCAGATTAAAGTAAGTCACTGGCTTCAGTACTTCTTCTCTAAACATTTAGAACTAAGTCATGAAGCGATTCTAGTCTCACTTCTATAAAGTATGACTTGCAAGCAAAGTATCTTCATGAGGATAACCTATACCAAACTAGTTGAGCAAGCTTCATCACCCAGACATCAGAATCACAAGCCTTATTTCGGAAAGCAAGTGAGGCATATGCCATCCTGGGCAATGATCGGGTAAGAGGTCGTTTAACAAGTTCGGCAGAACTCTGCTGACTGTCATTTAGACGTGCGTACGACCTCAGCCTCCTCCATCGTGCTCTACCACCGTCTACGCATTCGAAACAATATCACCAACGCGCTCCCCCCAATAAATCACCGCGAGCCTCTTATGCCTGGGAATTTCAACAGAGGGCACACAGGAAACCTCCGGCTCCAGATTATCCATATGGTTTTAATACGACCTCAGGCTGGGCATCTCATCCATCGCAAGATGCAACCCAGTCGTACGGAAATGCAATGCGCCCCGACGTGCTCGTTGGCTCCCGAAGAAAAAATGAGGAGGACGATCGGAAAATAGATCAACTTCGCAGTGAACTTCAAGTCACCAGTCTACTCCTTTTAGCTGCTGTTGTTTTTGGTGGTTTTGGTCGGTAGCATCGCAGTTGCTTGATGATTGGGGACACCTTTATTGCGAGAAAGCATACGACACGCGGTCGTGAGACTCTTGTAAGTAGAGCGCATGCCTTTGGATTTACTGTTTGTCCATTGAGAGCAATGTAGGACATTGCTTGTAGAAGATGTTAATATGAATGACATGGGCTCAGCTCATTTCTTCGATTCGAAACGATAGCACCTACCTCTCAGTAGTAAGATTAGAGCCCGATTTTTGAACGCATGGTCCCTGGTTTCGATCAAGTCTGATATCTAGGTAATATTAGTCGGAGACAACCAATTTTAGGTTGTGACCTAGTTGTAACAGAAGTTACATTTACTGTGCGAAGAATTATTTCGACCACATTTTCGTTGCTAACGCACAAGGAATCTATCTATTTTTACTCTGACTCACACCCGGGTGCAACTTCAAGCTTCAAGCTTCAAGCTTAGTTGGTTGCCACCGTATCCCTTTCTGCGTGATGCACTATTACAGTTAGCAAGAACACACGCAATCAAAATGTAAACGACAACTGAATATATCGCCTTGGTATTGAAACACGATTATCACTAAGCGATAAACTCGGTCTCGGGCTCGTGCGATGATTAGTGGGCCTCCGAGGGTTCTGATCGGATCCGTCTTCGTATTAATTTCAGCTATGTAGCAGGCATTGCTTCCTTTACATACCCCCCATGGGTTCTCACAAACTGCTTGGGGCATTCATACTGCTTGTCACTGGCCATGTCCTGGCATCTTATGTCGATCCCAAACGTCTGGATGCGTGCCCGGGCTACAAACTTTCTAATATTAGCGAGAGAGCTGACGGTATGTCTGGCACACTTGTCTTGAAAGACAATGCCTGCAATGTATTCGGCGACGACATCAAGGAGTTGTTATTGAATGTGCTTTACGAAACGCGTGAGTTTCCTTTTTCCTATTTAATTTTGCCACGATTCACAGTTCCAAAGCCACCAGAATCCATGTCAAGATTACTGACGCGTCATCTCCTCGATATGAAGTTCCAGCGTCGGTTCTGCCAATCTCAATCCCAACGCAAAATTCTACCTCCGATTATGTCATTGGCTTTAATTACACTGCCGATCCATTTTCTTTCTCCATCTTTCGCATTTCAACCAAGGAAGTCCTCTTTTCGGTCAATTCTTCAATTATCTTCGAAGATCAATATATTCGCGTCAAAAGCAGCATCCCTGCCAATGCTAATATTTATGGCCTTGGAGAGCATTCTAATACCTTCCGCATCCCCACGGATAACACCACCCTTACTCTCTGGTCTCGCGACGCGTATGGCTTACCTACAGGGACGAATTTGTACGGGGCCCACCCAGTCTACTTTGAGCACCGTATGACGGGCACACATGGCGTTTTCTTCCGCAATTCGAATGGAATGGACATCAAAATCTCAAAAGATGGTGGCGCAGACGGTGGCCCGACTTTGGAATATAATGTCATTGGTGGCGTAATCGACCTAACCTTCCTTGCAGGAAGCGAGACTGATCCCACGGCGGTCGCAAGACAGTATGCTGAAGTCGTTGGTACCCCTGTAGAGGTGCCATATTGGTCTTTTGGTCTTCACCAATGCCGCTTTGGGTATAAAAGTAAGACGACTCGTTTGAAATGACCATCTAATCTGAGTGCTCCTTCAGACTTCGTCGAAGTTGCGGGCGTTATTACGAACTATTCAAACTCGAATATACCCCTCGAAACAATGTGGACGGATATCGGTACGATGAGGTCATCATTGTCATGTCAATTGTGCTAACACAGTTCCAGACTACATGGACCGTCGGAGAATATTCACCGTCGATCCTGATTATTTCCCTCTGAACAAGTTGCGCGAGATAATTTCGTATCTCCATGCCCATGATCAGAAGTATAGTATGACTCGCTCTGTCCCTCCATTGAATCGTCAGTAATGTCAAGTTTAGTTTTAATGATCGATCCTGCCGTTGCCTACGATGGCGAATATGGTACCTATAATCGCGGGCATGTATCGGACGTCTTCTTGAAGCAGGTTAACGGGAGCGAGAGTTTGGGTGTTGTCTGGCCTGGTTCGCGATTCGATCATGATGTTGGTGCTCTTCGATTGCTTACTTTGTGATTAGGCGTGACCGTATTTCCTGATTGGTTCCATCCTAAAGTTCAGCAGTAAGTCTTTGGGGTTGCTCTTTCATTCCTAGACCGCAATTGACAGTTCTCAAGATTCTGGAATGACGAATTTAAATCCTTCTTTAGCAATGACACTGGTCTTGATATTGATGGTGCATGGATCGATATGAATGAGCCCTCGAATGTAAATATGAATCCGCGCGCTCAAATTTCCGAACTTACTTATCCTTTGTTTCCAGTTCTGCACCTTACCTTGCGACGATCCATTCCAGCAAGCGAAAGACATGAAAATGCCACCCGCGCGGGACACAACTAAGCCCGACCCCAATACGACGTTATTTTCCAATGACACGACCAGATTGTCGAAAAGGGAGGACCTTCTCAATCCTCCCTACGCCATCAACAATGCGTTCTACTCTCTTTCAAACAAAACGGTCTTAGTAAGTAAAGAGATTTGTACGCTTTTTCGTCAACTCAACTATTGTGCAGACCAATATCACCCATTCTGGTGGTCAGAAGGAATATAACACCCACAATCTTTATGGTACAATGATGTCCAATGCGACACGCGTCGCTATGCTGGAACGAAGGCCCGAAAAGAGGCCCTTTGTCATAACTCGCTCGACTTTTGCTGGAGCAGGTTCGTATGTACAAAAATGGCTGGGGGATAATTTGAGCACTTGGGACCATTATCGCAGTTCCATCGCACAGATGCTTGGCTTTGCCAGCATCTATCAAGTGCCAATGGTTGGAAGTGACATCTGCGGATTCGGTAAGCATTTCGGTGTTCCGCCAGTACTATTGTGAATATCCAAGTTTTATAGGGGGGGATACCTCAGAGGAATTGTGTGCTAGATGGGCGACGCTGGGAGCGTTCTACACGTTCATGCGGAATGTCAGTCGTATACCCATTCTCGGTTACTGAAATAATTTGGCCTCTCTAGCATAACATCGATTCAGCAATCAGTCAAGAGTTTTATGTCTGGCCTGATGTTGCTGAAGCGGCCCGCAATGCCCTTGAAATGCGGTTAGTTTTCTAATTTTTGCCTATAACGTTGTCCTTAAATTCGCCCTGGCAGCTACAAGCTCATAGACTACATCTACACGGCATTCCACCAAGCAAGTTTAGACGGTACACCGGTCTTGCACCCTCTTTGGAACAAATACCCGAAAGACCCCAATACTTTTAATATCGATCTCCAGTTCTTTTACGGTGATTCCATCCTCGTGTCACCCGTCACCGAAGAATCCAAGAAATCTGTCGAAGCTTACTTCCCAAACGATATATTCTACGATTTCAAGACGCTGAATATCCTGCAAGGCCAAGCTTCCAAAGTCACACTTGAAAATATTGAGGTGACCCAGATTCCCGTACATATCAAGGGTGGCACCGTCCTTCCTCTGAGAGTCGAGGCCGCCATGACGACCAAAGAATTAAGGAAGAAAGATTTGGAACTTATCGTCGCACCAAATGCTGCTGGCGAGGCGTTTGGACAACTCTACCTTGACGACGGGGAGTCACTCAAGTCTAGTTGGTCCTTCATCAAGTTCGTATTCAAGGACCAAACTTTGTCCTGGTCGGGGCAGTTTGGTTATACTACCGACAAAATTGCGCGCATAAAGGTTCTGGGGGTGAAGGAAGAGCCTAAGGGGGTTAATGCAGGGGAGATCAGTTATGATAAATCCACGAGCATTCTGGAAATATCGTTTGGACAGCCTCTCAACAATGCATCTGAAGTCAAGTTTCATAATTAGGCTTGAAGCTTGACATTGTATACCCGAAATGTATTACTCGAAATGTATACCCTTGCACACTGTAAACGATTTTCATATTTGTCTTCCACACAGAGCATCTTGGTGCGAAAAACGAAAGTATGATCTCGATTGAGTTATACCTTAATTATTGTTATCCGTTCATCCCGTCGAATGTAGGGTCAACCCACCAACCACTGAATTTCTGCCAGTGAGACCAAAGCGGTCGAGGTCACGCCGACATTTTACTATCGACAACCCATACGATCATGGCCTCGATCTGCCCATTTCAACCGCCAAGGAGTGCGGACCGTCATTTTTAATGTTCTGTATATCTGGAGTTTCGGGATGACAGAATTACACAGTTTTGTATAAGTAATCTTGAATTGAAAGGCAAGCACGGAAAATCGATATGTCGTGCAGTGCAACTTCTGATACGTTCACTGAGAGTATGTGTTATAAAGCTCAGAGTCTATTGCGTGTTTGCGGTTCAGTTTTTTTCCAAAGGGTGAGTGAATCTATTGAAAGATGTGGAAGTGGCTATCAATCTTGAATCGATGGGCAGAAATCGCAGCTCGTAAGCCAAGGTACAATGGCACGGCCGCTCTGGACCATTGGAGCAATATACGGATCGAATCACCGGAATGGAAGAAAGGGGTGAATCAGAACTCTGTTACAGAAAGTTCGAGTAAACGATCGAGGTTTATGCGAGATCAATCGATCATGGATCATTCGCCATTTTTATATATTTCCCGAAGATGGAAACGACGCTTGGAGAATAGTCGTGGCAATTCCGAAACAAACAAAATTTAAATAGGTGGTGGAACCTCCGGAATGCAGATATGTAGCCTTTCCGAGATGAATTCAATTGCGACTCAATGGGGCCATACAATGCAATTCTTTTCAGTTCTCATGGTGGGAGTGGTTGTGATTTAACCTTGCATGACTTGGTATGAGAAGGTCAGACGCTGATGAAGTGGTCCTCGTCATTGCACAGTTCTGGGAATATATTATCGGGCGGGTACCCATTTCGCTTCATTTCGCATCGGCCTGTGAAGTCCAGACTGGCAGTGAACACAGGACACACGTAGTCACCAGTTGCACTACGAGGGCGAGAATACGGTAGAACCGGTGTGTTCGACGTGGTTAATGAGCGCTTAGCAGAGCCCAAGCTTAGCGAATTGGTGGAGGTTTAGATAAGCCGAGAACACAGTTCTGGTTTGTATGTCTGCACAATGCACACCATGGATCAATACCCGGAAGCGGACCAGTCACGGGTGAGGATTCACCACAATGGGGTCAAATGTCGGAATGAAATAACGATATCACAGGAACCCAAAGCGGTATACAATCCATGACGTGACTCGGCCTGGTAAGGGAAACAAAAATCGTTTGATGGAAATGGTATTTCGGGAGCAGAAGCACAAAGGACACCCCCAATCCAGGGAATTAAGGTGTGCATTTCGGACCGCAAGCATGAAAGGTGAACGACTGCGACCGCCAACATGAAACTTGCGAAGTCTCTGACGGATCTGGGGGCACAAGTGACTCAGTGGGAGAACGTCGACCCAGCCTTTGTGTGGATTCATTGAATGCCACGTATGGATCTCGTGGCGTAGGGCCCAGAATCTTCAGGTGAGAGCCGAGTGATAATATGTTTGGACAACAGACAATGAACCCGATGCATCCCGAGGGTTCTAAACTCCGGGTAGCTGCGATACACCATACAAGCTTTGGAAAGCGGCGTAATGGAGGGACAAAGTCTTTGTAAACCGAGAGTGGAGAGGTGCAACCAAGGGAGTCGTTAACTGGTCCACAACGTGAACGATCCGGTAGCAGGAACCGGGCATGGCGCACGGTTTTAATATTCTGCAATATACGGTTATAACTATGCTTATGATCGTTACTTCTCGTCGATCAGAGACCGGAGTCAGGATAAGAACGAGGCCCTTTCCTTTGTCCATGTACACGTAGACGGAACCCCAAAAATCTGCAAAAATAAGCGCAAATCTTGATAATAATAGATAGCGATGCGGAAATGCGAACCTCTGCAAAATTGAAACCAAAGCCCATCACATGACGAATTAATCTAGAACTGAGATAGGTGCTAGGCCACATCTTTGGATCACCGTGTCGGAAAGACCTCCAGATGAGTCGACGGTGTTGCAACACATGTGGACTCGACCCGTCGAATCATCGATAAATCATTTCGGCAGGAGTCGAATGTTGAGCATGTACTGAAACGGCAGTCTGTCGTATTGGTTATCCTTCAGACATCTAATCTGTGACTGGTGAAGAGAACGAGGGGTCAGGATCGGTCGGACTAGATCAGACTCTGGAGCACAGCTCCCATGAATAATGAAAGGAAAAATAACAAGAGTAGAAGCCTCAACTACCAGCCAGAAGGTGCGGAAGTGGTGAAAAATTGTTCGTAATAATGGTTGATAACCATAGATGTGATCGGGATAGAAAAATTTGATTCGACGTGGCCATCCTTGATCGAGACTCGAGACTCGACCTCGCCTCTGCTCATCACAAGAATCAGATGACTACTGGTGATAAGAAAAGGATGTTTGATTGAAAACACTCTTACCAGAGAGAGATTGCTTCCATTGCGCAGGACTCCGTGACCGCCAACTCATCGGAATAATGGATTTCGGAGACGGAAGTATCGTCTGTCGAGTGCTGCCATGCATGCGATCGTACTAAGCGAAGGCCCAAGCGGCAGTTCGAAAGAAGGGAAGCTTGATAGGGAGTGTTATAATTAGGTACTTTGTACATTTGAATAACAATACTTTTAGTTCACCATGAAACCATGTGGGGATGCGGACTTGAAGACAAAGGACATGACGCGAAATACAAAGATAGTTGTGACTTCTCCGTAGCTGCCATCGTCGGTGAGATTCAAGTGGCGATTGGCGAGTATAATGACCGATGGAGATGACAACCCAGATCAAACTAGTTCAAGCAGTTTGTTTGAGGGTGCTTTCGAGGGGCGGAGCCGCAGATCTTTTCGAATTGGGCTTGCCTGCACAAAAGGAAGGTAGGATAGAACGGGGTTACATTACACGTTGCGATGCGGACAGGGATATGGGAAAATTACAAGCCATGTGGCAAGAGCCGACTAGTATCCGCAAACTGCTGCGAGCGGTGCAGATGAGTCAAGCGAACCAGTCTGGATCTAGATACGCCTGAACACAGACAGAGCAGCGACTGCGAAGATTCTGGGTCAGACTCAGGAACTTCAGGCCTGTGCAGGGACGAACAAGGGAGAAATACAATGTCGCAATGGGATCTGGGCAGAGTCTGTGACACGTGATAGTGACAAGTGACAGTATATGATTTAAAAGGCAAAGTGTTCTCTGCAATCCCCCTTGATGGCCTCTCCGACTGTAAGCTACATGCGATCGCTGTCCTTTGCGACTGCTGCTCCTCACCACTCCCATTCCGCATGGGCTGCTGCTGCTTCTACCTCTGCCAACGCTGCGCGCTCCCAACAACTCTACCTCAGCAACCATCACTCTATCAACTCTCATAACACCAATATCTACACCCACCACCTCCATAACTTCAATTCCCACCACGACAGGACCTATACTCATCATCTCCATCAGTTTCATCACCAGGGTGGTGTTGTTGGTTACACTCCAGACCCGACGGCTTCCATGATGGCAACGACGACGACGGCTTTGGCCAGATCCAGGCCTGCCTCATTTGCCAATCCTTCCCCGTCAGGGGGCCGTCGTAGGTCATCCTCAATTCGCTCAAGGAACCCTCCGCCCTTCATCAAGTTCGACCCCTTTGCGGATGAACCCACCGGTCCAGAGAAGTCGCTGACATCAGCCCTCGTGGTGCAGCCAAAGCCCATTTCCGCAACCAACAATGCGACTACGCTGTATACGATCGAAATCCCTGCTGCTGGTTCCACAGAACTGCAGCGTTACGCCCTCAGATCTCCTCCCCACAGTTCTGTGAGGAGGTTCTCCTTCGCTGCCAACGACAACACCGTTGGCAATTCTCTAGGTGGTGGAAATACCCATTCGCCTAGTGAGAACAGAGCTGCTACCCCTCCTGCTCTTTCTCGACCACCTCCACCCCCACGTGCACTGCCCCCTTCCTTACGGTCTTCGCCGTCCCCTCCTCCACTTCGCCGGCCGTTATTAAGTGGCCCAGGCGCGCTTGGCGGTCCCAACGTTTCGAAACTCGTAGCTGGTATTCTACTCAACCGCGTCAGTGCAGGCAAGCCCCTGAGGCGGCGCGTGCCTAGCTTCGGTGAAAAGAAGGCATACGTCAAGAGCTGCCTGTCGAGCGTCGTTTCTGTTGGGGCTTGACTGCCCTGGATACCTCCCGACATCGGTATCGCCACGTCCCTCTTCGCCGCCATCATTTCATCCGACGCTTTGACCACTAACACCGTCGGTTCTCGGCTCTCGGAATAACTCCGGTCCGCCCCAATCTATCCTAATTTGGTAAACTCAAGCATCGCTCTAACCGACACATCAGCATCGTAATTCCCCGAAAAAGAAAAAATTCATTGTAAAACTGCCCTCGACAATTCTTCATTCTCATTCACGATAATTGATTAATGCCATCACATCTCTCCCGACGCCTTAACCACCCGTGTAACTCAACGGATCGCATTGTACCTCTCTCAATTCGTCGAAGACTACGAAATTGTACACCAACCCCATTCTCCTGTACCCCGACTTCTTTCTAATCCACCAAAACCGCCCCTCGCCCTCCAAATTATTGCCTCTTCTTGCTTTTTTCTCTCATTCTGTGGTCTTGGTTGACGGCTAACGCTATTGGCTATTGTTATCCATTTGCCTTCTTCCCCTTGTTGCTTGATTGCTTATTTTTCATCATAGAACTATCAGTCAACTCTTTCCACGCATATACAATCACCCAGTCCTGCACGTCGCATTTTTTATCTCAAAGTTCTCTGCATTAAATCCCCACTACTGTACACACATAGCCCCAAAATTGTCCCCTGTAGTCACGCCTTGGTTCCTTTACGTTCGTCTAACAAATGACTCTGTAATGTATAATATCCAAGTCATATCGATTATTGCCTTGCACCCTAATATCTGAGATTGCTATTAAGATCAGGACTGCAATTAACCTGCTCCGTTTAAAATAAATAACCAAGCCTCAAGAAATCTGTGCGGTATGCTAGTAGGCGGCCGCTGAGCGGACTCAATTGCAAGCATCTCCGCTAGCAGATGCAGTGCAAAAAAAAGAACTCCATACCCCTCTCCTCACGTAATAATGAGCAAAAGCTTAGCCTCTTATATCAGACAATGGTGACAAAGGCTCGTTATCATTGGAGTTTGGAATTGAAACTTGAGGCAGTCGTTCACTGATCACTGATTGATATATACGTATACAACTCAATTCTTGACACGAATTCGGAACCTTCAAGCAACCTTGAATGCTGTCCAGGAAGTAACCTGGCCAACTCGTTTACGTCCCTCACTTCTAAATCGAAATTCTTTGAATCATTCTTCTCTATTTTAACAGATCCACGCTGCTTGTGCTTTCAAATGACGGAATTGCAAGCATTGAGAAAACATTCGAAGTCATGTTCGAAACGTGTTGCTGATTCTCGTGCCTTTCGCTGAACTTTAAAGTCTTGTCCATCTTTTATCCCATGCTGTTGGAAATCCAGGGTGACAACCTATTCGCGATATTTTGAATTCGTATTCTCTTCTGATGGGTTCGAATTCCCTTTCAATGGGGGTACTTTCGGTCCGTCCCTTAAGTTCGAGTCCATGTTCCGGGTGGCGTACTGCCCTCGTATCACACTCGGCAACTACTCCTCAGTCTAACCCAATGGTGTCGACGCCGCTCATATTTATGATAACGATCTGCTGACCCTGATTCCTGATCAACTTGAAGTAGCAACACTCCGTGGAAACATGTCAGGTTGCTGTCGGGTTGTTCAAAAGAAGCACATTGCACTCATATTTCATTTGCAGCGAAACAGCGCCCACGAATTCAAATCGTCGGTGCACACAATAAATACTACCAGTTATTCATCATTCCTATACAATTCTTTCCACGCTTCAAGCCAAAAGTGTTGAGGCTGATGTGAATGGGTTTCGGAGTTCTCACATGATTCAAGATCCGGAAAGGGACGGGAATAAAGATATCCTGTTTTTAATTGTTGAACTACCGACGTCAGTTGGCTTTTCACAGATGATGGTTTGGTGGAATGTGCAAAACCGGATTGCTTCGGGCTCCACCAGCCTCTAAGCGATGATCATGATGTCTGAACATGACGAGACGACAGCAGGGTGGAATTCTCCAGCCTATGAGAATGATTGATGAGAGCGTGGGTTTGGCTGGAAGAAGAGGATGTACATGTTTACAGCGAATCTAAGATCAGTGGCAGTGCGTCGCTTTGGCTTTGGACACTGATGCGGTACCCCTGATATGTGTGGGGCCCTCTATTGTCGGGTTCGGAAGTCATTGGAGGGGATACATACCTATTTGGCACCGACGCCGCTGACCGCTGCTGCCGACAAGCTGGTGAATTCACCGACGTCTGATGAATATCAAACTCGGAGATGTGTAACGGCTTCAATGATGATTTACTTTAAAATCATATCATCACTGTGTCATCAGAACAAGTCTGAAAAGGGAGTGCGTGTGAAGGTCTCCCACTGATGGCAAGAAATATATGGTTAATTAATTCCCGGAAAAGGTACAGAGGACAGTCTCGAGTTAAGGACATTCACCGACGAGCGAAAGTTAAGAAATCTGTCCGACTCCAGTGCATTTGCAGGTCAAATCAAATCAGGAGGCTCTGCGGCGGTCCGATGATACGTGAATAGCAGTTGTGTCAGGAGATCTAATTAAAGTTGGTTTTAAACTATGCAAGATGGTAACTAGTGGGACGGTCTCAAACTAGGGAAATACGGGGGGGATTAATATCACTGCCGTACAGGCAATGCCGCAAACCACTGGAAATTCAGATTACGCTAAGATAGAAAATGCAATCGAACATTTAATGGAACATATAGGACTGATGAGGCCTTTCACCAACCACCGGCAGGCTGGAGTCATTTTAGACGTCAAGACTTGGCGATTTATTTGAGGACATGGCCGATGTATAGATTGTGTGGAATTACATGGATGGCCACCTTCACACTAAATGTGACATCTCCGTCTTCAACTGTATATTACTAGAGCGATCAAAAACACTTATCTTATGTCTTATCTGAAATTGGTCCTTCAAAATCCGGCGACCTGGAAATAAAATTTCAATTGAGTTCGGGACTGGCACCATCAGAAGCTACCGTTACGATATGACTCGTGGTACCAAGGACGAGCATCGCAAGAAAATAACATGAGTGAAGGAGTTGAACCGGTTTGGTTGAGACCGCTCAGTAATGGGCCCCTGTCTTGAATTCGAGCACGGAAGGCGGGCTAAAGAAATCAATTAATCAATGTTTTCATTCAATCGACCTCGAGGTCACACATAGGCGTGGCCGATATTTCAAGTTTGACATTTCGAAGTTGTGCCTCATTCAAGTTGAATGAGCTCGCATGATATAACTTGCCACCATCAGTGCAGATGCTGAGAACACCTTTTCCGCAATGTGGCTGCTTTCGAAATTGGGAATTGTGGCGCTCGCGAACACATGGCTTCCAAATTTATTTGATCTTGTACTACAGGTTCTCTCGTCAATTCCCCCGGTGACGGGATCGATTCATCGACCACCTGGAGAGACGCTGGACTTTCCATCGAGTCTGCAATTCTGAAAACTCTTACTGCTGCCATGCGAGTCTTTGTCAATTGTCGCAATGTTAGTTGAGATGCGAAGGAAGATCTATGACCTTGACAGCTTTTTCTCCCCTTGCCCTTTGCCATTTTCTCTGTTCTCTACCCAAAATGCTCTTGCTGCACATTTGGATGGAGTTGCATCACGCTACGGTAGTGATGTTAGTGTCGCAGATAAGATAAGATCTCCGAAATTAGAAACTCAACAAAAAACTTGATTTGCTTTTCGCCTTCATGGCGACGCCCTCTCCGTCTTCAACTTCGTCCTTCTCTTTCAACCTGTCGCTCTCACTAAACAACTTGACCGCACCCAAAACTAAACTCTTCGGCCCCCGACTGGGGTCCGTCTTATTCCTCCGTCGAACAACTTCCGGAGCATCAAATGAAACCCGAATAACGCTTCCAACACCAACGTTCATAACCACTACCTCGCGCGGCATCGTTCCCCACCTTTCGCGGGACAATCTCCGTCGTACTCCTGCAGTGAGATGGGTCAATGTACCATTCGAAACTTTGTGAGCATTTTTTTTCATTTCAATCCAAGTACCTCATTCGACTGCACAGCATGGAACACAACCCTCCCATTCCAACTCTTTATCCTCCTTCATCTAAAGACCCACTTCACACTTTCCTAGGCTTTGACCCAGACAAACAGATCGTCTCGTTGTCAGCACGAGATCCAGACGATGTAAGGGAGATGCCACCTAATAGGACTTCGGTTGTGTCGGTTTGGACGTTGAGGGGTGTCAGGAAGGTTTTTTTTCCCTTATGATCACACGACAAAACGACTTACAAACCTTGGACCTAGCTCTCACCAATAGACTGGCGTTCTTACGCTCTAAAATGTCAGCCTGACATAGTATTCGCACTCTTTGATACACCATTCACGGACCCTATCAATCATGCATATTCGCAGAAAAGGCTCACGAAGAGCATCGAGCGTACGGCGGCTTGGTTGGGTGTGATGCTTCGGTCTCCGTCCGCTGCAGAGAGTGAGAATGAGAAAGGGAAGACGAAGGGGAGCAATGCTAAGGTGTCGGATTATAACCCTCCTCCCGATGTGGCAAACGACAAACCCAGTCCCCAGACCCTTTTTACTGACCTCGGTTCTCCTCCACCTCCACTTCCATCGATTTTCTTGCCCATGGCGGGTGGCTCCTCTCTTGGCGCACGACGCGCCTTTGCCTCCTCCCTCCTCGAGCCGTTCTACGGACCAGAAGCTGAAGCGATGAAGCAAAAAGGGATCAAGACCCTCGATGAGGGCGTTGTCGGGTATAGCATCGATTTGGCACCTTTGAGGGGACAGAGTGCCGCACCTGGCTGTCTGAATGTGTCTCCTTCAAACGGGGTGACGGACATTGTAGAAGGAGGTGGGGTCGGAGCCGAGTCACCCATTCCGCTAATCCAAACATCCCTCAATCCCCTCACTCCTTCCAAACCGCGCCTGGTCAACTCTACGGACGGGCCACACGAAATATTGAGATACATCACTCAAGTAGGGGTGGATGTGTTTGATGCCGCGTGGGCACAGCGATTGGCGGGGTGGGGTGTAGGGTTGGATTTTCAGTTTCCCATGAGAGAAGGTCCAAAGGAAGAAGGGAAGAGGTTGATAGGGCATAACTTGTATGCCGAGACGTATGCGTTCGATTTTGGGACTATCGCGGATAATTTTCGAGGTGGGGTCCCAGCCACTGAAGAGGATAATCGGCCTATATGCACATGTGCGGCCTGCTCACCACTCACCCCTCTCGACCAAGATCAACTCAGGCATGGTGTCGATTCTCCGGAGCACTCTGAAGAAAGCGCTCCAACGATACGGAAGCATCATACGAGGGCGTACATCCATCACCTTCTGCAGACGCATGAAATGAGCGCTCATACTCTTTTGGCGATGCACAATCTAACGGTGCTAGATCGGTTTTTTGAGGGGATCAGAGGAGTATTGGGTTCCTTGGCTCCTGCGTTATCTCCCGAGTCTGCAACTGTGCCTAGCGAGACCGAGATTGAGGATGGGGGAATGCAGAAGTGGATGGAGGAAGTAGATCGGTTCTGTCGAATTTATGATGAGGCGAAGAGCGGAGAATTATTTGAATGTGCAAGGGGGGATTGGAGGGATGTGGATCGTGCAAGGGGAAAAGGGAGGTTGGCTAGGGAGAGGGAGAAGGAAATGAGGGAGGAGAAAATACAGAATTAATGAATACGACTCCAGGGGAGCTATCTTAAATCAGATTTGTGATTTCTCAGAATCAATGTCGATCCCGATGCCACTGGAATAAGGGTAGGAAACAGAATTTGCTGAGTCGAGGGTCACCCACGAATAAAACAAGTTGTTGAGTGGTTTTGTTTCCATTCTAAAATGTCAATCCTTGAATGATCATGATAAACTACACAGTGCAGTTCAGTAGTCCGAGTCGATAACCCCAAACCTGAATTCAACGCTGTATTTTATCAAGACAACCGCTGGCTTGCAGGCCGTCTGACTCCTGAGGCTGGAGTCTCAACTGCACATTTACCAACTATGCCCCACTCTACGCCAAATAAGTATGCTCCTCTTCCGCGTGTTATGGGCCATCGTCAAAGCCGACCTCCGGTGTGGTCTTCCCGTTCATCATCTTTCCTGATGAAGTTGTTCATACCTTGCCAGTCAAATACACCAAAAGGTGCAGGCCCGACGGTAATGAGGTAGCGATGGAGGTTCGGGTCGCTTTGTTTCCGTAACAGTCCTTCAAGATTCAACTCTGCGTCGTCTTCGAAGTGGTGGATCTCTGACGCATTAATGCTAGTTGCGCAAGAAAGGAGACTTACAATTCCCGTGTTTCAGAATCCCGAATGTATTGATGAGGTCAGCCACGAGCAAGTTGACAGCAACGCCTGTGGATTGATGATATGTTGTCACCAGGGTAGGGAGACCAGTGAAACGCTGGAAATATACTGGACTCCATGGATCGCCAAGGCACCTCGGGATCAAGCGACTCGCACTCAGCAATCTCAATACCGACAGTTGTGAAACAATACACTGCGGGTGCCGAACAAGAAGTGCGTTGCGAAACTCTTTTTCTCGATCTCGCGTAGTGTGAGTCGTCATGGACTCAATTTTGGCTTTATCACAGATCGTCGTAAGTTCTATAGCTTGGCCATCGAGTCGGCACCAACGTCTGCTCTCACTTGCCTCCAAGAATCGTCCATCTCTCGGTCCAACCTGTGTTCCTCTGAAACGTGTATAAGACTCCAACTCCCCTTGGATCCAATATGAGCCTCGCCACAAGAAGGAAACAGTCGACCTTTTAACCCCACGAACTTTACGAACTTTTGTACATCTGGAAGTGTGGCGGAGATGTCGTTTATTGACTAGCAGAAAGGATCGATCTGTGCACAACTCACTACATGGGTGAATCGATTGATGGTTCGCCATGCTTCGATGTTCGGGGTTTGTATCATTTGCATCAGTCCACAGGTTCCTTGCGCATCTTGGGCACGGTTTCGTCTGAGCGAATCTGGAGAGTTTTATCGCCAAAAAGCATTTCAAACGTTGCGAAGGCAAAGACCTTTTAAAATTTATATTCATCCAGAATTGGTTGAGCCACACAACCTCAAGTACAACAGATTAGTGGTATATATTGTCACACGAATAAGAGTGTCCTCAGCAAGTCCTCAGGTAGAGACAGGTAGATAGAAAGAGCGACGTAAAAAGAATGTAAATTGAAGTGCAATAGTATTGCCTTCAAATGCAGTTGGTAGGGGGAAAGTAACCGTTGATGCCATTAGCAGTGCCAATCACTCTAGAGGATTCATATTCAATTACACTCGAGGGACCAGATTATGTCAAGTACGAACCGTCCTTTGTTGGGGGGCGCCCACGGATTGGTAGGCTGGGGCTCCCAAGCATTGAGCCAAGGTGACAAGATTATATCCTGCGGCTTTGAGTTGTTGAACGGCATATGGGAGAACATCGTAACTAAGGAAATGTTAGTCAATTGACTAGGGTAACCCTCCATGGATTAACGTACACAGTCGAAGCTAAGTTGGAAGCGATCAGGATATCTAATAATTTGAAAGAAGCGAGGGATACGTACCGCGAGTCTCGTGGTTGAGCGCCAGGATAGTGCTGGGGTGTTTGATGGTAAGGTCGTGATACAATGCCTTTGATTCACTGGCGGTAGCACCCAGTGAATCACGAGAACTGGTAGGAGTCAGGAACGTCAAAAATACATATGTACAGAAAACTTACTCAAAGTCCCATAAAACAAGACTCTGACCCCGAATGGCAGAAGCACGACGAACAATCTCATTGTAGTTACCAAACGCTATCTCGAGATCAGGCAGCTGAGAATCTGTTGAGAAATAAACTTACGTGGGCGCATAAAGGCAGGATAGGCGCCTGTGATACGCGACAGAGCCTCTAGATCGTCGCAAAAACTAGTTAGCATTAATCCGTATATCCCAGGTGACTACCTACGTTCAACCCTCCACATCTCGTCATGGACTGTTAAAAGGGGAGGTAAGTAAGCGAATGAGACGGAGAAAGAACTCGGTTAGTCACTTTGGTCCCAGCTGAGAGTCGTCAAGTCATTGTGGTGCCAAGTATGGGAGGCTACTTGATGCCCATTGTTATAGACAAACTTGACTGAATCGACGTTCGCTTGGTCGTAGATACAACCCCCTGCCAGACATTCAGACCATTAACAAAAAATTGTTTGATGCTCGCTTACAGTTGTCCCCATCTAAATACAAAACGGGTAAAATTGAATACTAGTACTGAGCACGAGCAGACATGACTTACTGAAGAAAAATGTCCCGCGTCCACCATTATCCCGTAAAATTCCATCAATGGCATAGCTGAAATACAAGCATCATGAAGAGAATCGGAAAAATACTAAAGAACATCCACGAACATGTATGCAAAGGGGCCATCATCCTAGTAGAAATCCAACAGTCAGGGTCACGGTAGATAAGAGGGGTAATATTAAGTAGCTTACGAAGGTCAATGCCACTGTATTGGGAACTGTGCACTGGGTGATAACATTCGCCAATTGTCTCCTCTTTAATTCATGAACTTTGTCCAAGTTCTGAGGGAGCGAAGAGGTGCAGAGAACGAAACAAAAGGCGATTGCTAGACCGAACAGCATTTTTGGGACGGGAGGAAAGAAAGGGATAATGAGCATAGGGGGGTTTCCAATTTATACACAGGACCCTGGCGCGGCGCGTCGGTGCATCATACGGAAACGAGCCCCTGTGTATCAGAGGGGTCGTTTCTACGAGAGGACTTCTGGAGGACTCCCGAGCCTGTCAAGGCCCATGAAAAGCGTTGTGCAATTCTTGAATCACTGATAGCTGAGAGCACGAGCTTTGGTCTTCTCACATCCGATCGAGTTATAATCTGTTATTATAAAAAAAAAACAGACGGAAGTTGCCTCACACATGCGAGATCACGTAAATGCCGCTGAGTTACGACCAAGACCATACTGATCGAAGGGCGGATCCAGGATGGATAGAAATCTCGTATTGCTATTGGGATGGCGACGCGTTTGTCGTATTCGTTGTCTACAAAGTCAAGAGAGGCAGACTACGGTGCGAGTTTGACATAATCTTGACCATATTCAAAATCTCTTAATGGGGTGTGTGCCCGGCAACGTGGCTCGGCCCGCAACTTTGATATCCACTTTCAGTCGGAGAGAATGGTCTTCATTCAGGAGTCATGCACATGATTTGCTCGCATCTTGCACCACCTCAGGCAACTTGGTGGTTGGCAGTTCAAAGCAGAGAAGCTCCACCCTCCAAAACTGAGGCCGATGAGTCCACGCAGCATTCCTCCAACTCGTCAGCTAAAAAGTGACACGACAGATGACACTCGCCACTACAATGGAAATGAATCCATCAACCTTCCTTCTCTTGTGTTGCGTCTTCCGTAACTCCCAGACTCAATCGAATGGGTTCTGATCTGAGACATTCCCGCTGAATAACCAAGTTTCAGATTTTCGAGCTCACCATGGGATCATTTCGGCGAAGATCGCTGAAACACATGTGAGCAAAATGTGAAGAGAGTTCGATGAAGTCACAGTACTCCAGCAAGATCGAACGAATCCTCTATGCTTGGTCAGCGCTTCTTTGAATACGCCTGTTCTGATTGCTTTTTGACAACAGTTCCCTTTCATCTCCGCAACTGGCTATGGTAACCATTTCAGAGACATTTTCTTTTATTGGAAGGGATCGACTCGCTGCTTGCCTGGAGGAGCAGATCAGTTTTGCGCTGAGTGGTTTGCCACTGATGCCGTGGTTAGAACTTAGCTCGGTCTTCTTCGAACGCGTAGAGTAACTTTACTTCTATTGACAATTTATCCCGTCTCTAACACGACGAGTTACATCTCCTCGTGCTAAAATAGCTGGTTGGAACTGTGGAAGGCTATGCGTTGCAACTTGTACGAGACGGCGGTAAATGCCGGAGTAGGAAAGATGGCGGAATTGATTATTGTCTGTTGTTTTCAGACCACCAGCCCAGTAGCGTTCCTCCCTCAGACCTCCGCCCTTGCGGATTCACGCTCTTTTCAGCACCATGGCGAGTAGGTTGTCGTATACCGCTCTTCTCATCCTCCCCTCATTTTCTTTTCTTTTCCACAGGTCCAAGCATTCCTTCATTACTCCCATCCACAAGCCTTCCGTATGCATTCCTCCTTTTCACTAATTATCCACTGAATCTCGACCATAATTAACAGCCCAACGTCAACCAGTTCAAGTTCAAGTTCACAGGTCTCGTCCTCCCAATCCAGTTCATCTTCATCTTCGTCTTCTTCCTCGTCCCCGTCAAGCTCCTCGTCTTCTCTCAGTTCCTCAGTGTCCGCGACCTCATCTACTCCTGCTTTGACATCTACCACCTCTACCTCAAGGACCACTACCAGAACTTCTAATCCCGGCAATGTCGTTACTTCCACCTCGACCCAATTCACCACTCCCTCGGGAGGAATCGTGAGCCCGACAAGCACCCTCTCTGATGGAGGTTCAACTCCGTGAGTTCCTTTTTTCGGTTTGCCTTTCGCCCTTCTGCGACCCTTGTACGAGCTGCGGTCATTTTTCTTAGCAAGAAGAAACCCGGAGATCTGCACGGTCTCTTTACGTTCCCTGCCGAAGAATTGGGTCCCCAAATTTGTCTTCTACAACAAATTGAGCGGGTTATCACGGTTAATTGCTGTGGAAATTCTCTCACCTATACTTTATTCGCTATTTTTCATTTGATGAAACTAATTATAAATACTCCCAGATTCCTTAAAAACAAAGGCGCAGTTGCAGCGGTTTTTATCCTTGTCGGCCTCGTCTGTGTAGGGATCATCGTGTTTCTCGCGCGCAACTTCCAGCGTCGGCGTCGGCACGAAGCCTTTGACCGTGAACTCCAAGAAGCCACCCGCCAAGCAGCAGCCACCTCCACCGGACCTTTCTTCGATGATGATGATGATGGCCCATACAAAAACTCCCACGGCGCTATACAAGCAAGCATGTATGGCTCTGCTGAAAGACAGTTCTCCGATGCGAGTCACGGGACACAGGGGACACATGGGACATACTCTCAACCGCCCATGGCTGTCGATTCGTACGGAATGCGAGAAATTGGTCACCCACCAGGTCCAGGGGATATGTACTCTTCTGACCCCTATGCCGCTGGCGCAGCTGGCATTGGTGTTGTGCGTGCTCGCAGCATGCGAGCGGACGGCCGTCAGCCAGACTTTGCATCCGTCCTCAAGGATGGAAACGGACCTTACCCCGCGTTTGCCATTCCAAACCCTGTTCACATGCCTGGCGGCGGAGCTGACCCCTATGCCAGTGTTGCGCGTAGGGGGAGTACGGGATATTCACAACATCCGTATGCACAACAACAGCATGCTGCTCCAGTAAGGCAGAAAAGCATTGATGGTGTTGGTCAACAGAATCATGCCAATGGATACGGACCTGGACATGCTGTACCGAACAACAGGTACAGCGTTGTGAATGAAGAGACCGAGGATGCCTATGGAGGAGTCGAGGATGGTGCCGACGATAATTATCCGAATCCGCATATGGAGCCACCTTTGTCTAATCCACACCTAAGTCAGGCTAGTTACGCAAATGGTAGCGCTCACAATGATGCGGGTGAACCCAGGAGGGTGTTAAAGGTTCGCATCTACTGCTTTCTTTCATTTTTTTATTAATCAAACTCGTTTTCAAACAGGTTGCAAATGAGTGATGTCTCCGAAGGTGCTGATCTCGACTTCAAATTTCTTTCTTCTTTTTGCTTTTAAGCAGGGATTTAATCTCTTTTTTCACACCTTACGATGCGCCTTTCACGTCCCATTCCGCCACCTTTGCCATTCACAAGAACGGCACTATTTATTAGCCTGCCTTCTTGACCATCGAAAAAACGAAGAACATCCTTCGTTTGTCCATGTAATTTATTCATACCCGTTTTTGTTTCACATTTTCTGTTCAACCACGGTGTAATGATTTCTTGATAATTTTGTAGAATGTATGGTTCCGAAATGAATTTTCCCCCATTCCACGACCTCTTTTCTGCCATGCAGTGGTCTTGATTCCAAGACTCTCCTTGCTCGATACCTTGTCTCTTTATTCCCCATCATATATTCTCCAAGAACTTTTTTTTCCAACTTATGTACGGTAATATGTTACTTCGAATTGAGAGAAATTCTGCGCCGTCTGCTTAAGTGGCTTATAGCTACCCCAAACATTTGGACCTCTACTCGGTCGATGATGTCGGAAAGAAATAATTCTTCGCTTTTTCGTACCTAGTAGAATGTCAATAAAAGTACCCCTACCAAAAAAAGGCACAAACGATATAGGAAGGAGGGAAAGGCCAATGACACCACCGAGAACAGCGACACACGAAATCCAGACCTCACGAGCGAGCACCGTTGACTCTGCCGTGAACATGATAATCGAAACCACAAGGGCCATTACGCCAACGGCCATCGCGAGCAAGGGAGTATGGCCCAATTTGAACAGAGATTTGAGCATAAACTCCACCTTGTCTTTTGCAAATGTTGGGAAAATAACAGCGTGGATGACGTCCAGTGCGATGGAGAATGCATGAGACTTTGTTCGGTCTCTGAAACGATCTTCGAGGACGTCGTGAAGCTGTTGTGCTCGACGAATGTGTTGTTGTGGGTCTTCTATTCCGATTTCCTGAAGCTGGTCTTGTGTGAGCTTATCCTGAGAGGAAGAGTTTAGGAGTCTCTGAATCGCTCGGAGGCCGTTACTGATCTCTGTCATGGCGTTGAGAAGATCTGTGTTATGCTTGATTCGGCGCTGGAGGACTATTGCATGAATGACGCCTAGGAAGGTGCCTATCACGTCGAGAAGAAGACCAACGAACGCGACTGCGTTGGCTGCTGTGCCTATTGTAGATTGGGGTAGAGACATTGTGAGGGAAATTACTGATGATTGAACGCCAGCAATGAACGCTGCCTGGTAAAACTTTATACGGGTTTCTTCCACTTGATAAAAAAAATGGATACGTACAACGACGACAAGCGCATTGACAGTGTCTACGATTGTCTTGTCCGAGTCAATGTCCTGTCGAGTGTAGCCTGAAAACCGTTCCAACGATCGACATATCGATTCTGGGGAGTGCGTGTAGTAGGATTGCATATTTGCAGAACTCCCTCTCTCAAAGGTTGGAAGAGATGAGAAAAGCACGGAAGACGTGCATCCGCAATTTTGTAATGGGTCGCCGAGTAAGAATTTACTGAGAAAACATGGCTTGAAATAGACCAGAATTGATCCATTGGCAACATACCGATGATGGTGCCAGCGCTAGCGCTCGTCTCCACTGAGATATAGCATTAGTCTTGTGAACCGTCATTCCCTTGCTCCAAGCACTGTACATGTGGATGAGTAAGACCTGCTAGCGCTGGTTCCTTTGTTTAACGTTTAGCTCTGAAGATCTGAATTGCGGCACGACGACCATCACTCTTGAGCACAGTTGTTCAAGTGCACTGCTTCAAAGACGATCACTCAACGTTGCTCCGCTTACTACCTCCTGACCCAAATCATTCAGTCCATCAACTCGGCGGCGATTCCTAGAGACCCAGTTCCTTACAGCCAGCTTGCGTCGCATCCATGATCCTGCTGCTGTCTTCAAGAACAAAAAAGGTACCATCAGAAGAAAAGAAGCTTTTCATGGTGATCGTCGAAATTTGCAGAAATAGGCAGCTGGTTAAAGCCTGAACATGCCGGTACTTCAAAAACACAGATTTTGTCCAGCAATGAATACATGTAACTTGAAGTACTTAGAAATAAACTGCCAGTAGTAAGAAATTTACTCATCATGTTCTCCAGCTGGGTCAACTGTAAGCTTGAATTGGGTCACGTCCACCAAGAAGTCCGTCAACAACCGCTCACTCAAAGAATAGTCGCCCATCAAAATGAAAAAAAAACCACGTGCAATCAGCTATTCCCAGATGTTCGACTTTTCTTCATACGCCTTCTGCGTTTTATAGCGGAATAGCTATAGGCACAACCATTAATCAGCATGACTTCAGCCTTAAGGAAAGATATCACCAACACACCTGATCGGGACAAGGGAAAAGGTCATGACGGTAAACAGTACCACCACGCAAGTCATCCACACCTCTGCCGCAAGGGATTTTGTTTCTGCAGTGAACAGTATAATGGAGATCACAAGTGCGATCACCCCTAGCGCCATCGAAATCAGGGGAGTATGGCCAAGTTCAAACGGCGACTCGAGAATGAAAGATGTCAAGGGAATGTCGGTCGCATGATCGGATTTGGGTAAATCCCGAATTGAAATTGCAGGCGCGACTGGGTTGGGGATTATACGAGCGAGTATCGAAACCATCTTCTGGCCCGATTCTCGATTTTGATTCATCTCGTTTTCTAGCCATGCCACACGTTGTAACAAGGCGTTTTTATCTTCGATACCGAAACCAAGGAGCTGGTCCTTCTCATCTGCGCCCTTCTGAGCAGCGGCTTTAGTGCCAGCCTTCGTCTGGGTCACAAAGTTGAGCACCGCGGTACTTTTGTTGATTCTCCGTTGCAAGACAAGGGCGTGGATAACACCCGAAAAGGTGCCGATTATATCCAACATGAGCCCGGAGAAAGCAAAGAAGTTGGCAGACCGGCCCAAACGGTTAAGGGGAAGGGACATGGTAAATTGTATGACCTGGCCTTGAATACCGGCGATAAAGGCGGACTAGAAATTGAATTTAAGACTCGCTAGAAAACGCAAGAGAGGCTTACGACCACAACAAGCGCATTGATGGTGTCCATCACTGCCTTGTCCTTATCGATATCGTTCTGTAGCCAGCTAGACCACATGTCAAACTTGAACAACGAAGCGCTGGCCATTGACTCGTATCGTTTCGGCGACTTGGTTTGGAGGGATATTCGTAGGTTGGGGGTATGAACGCGGCTCACCTGCTGGAATAGAACCCTGACGGGTTGTTAAGTACATGTCTCGGTAAAGTGAAGGAATCGCAGGGAGCGAATTGTGAAATATGCATGCTACATGTGTGCAGCATGTTGTACGAAGACGCTACGAAACAATTGAATTCATAACTCGGGGACAGTTGGAAAATAGAATCACCAATACAAAACTCTGGGTCTCAATTGCCAACTCATTGGTCATTCCTCCTGTCAAATATATGCTCATGAGGAAACTACCAGCATATAGCTATGAAATATATTCACCAAGGCTCTGCAGTCGTGAGGCGTGGGCTATAATTAAAGTAATACAAACGTTGTCATCCGAAGCCGATTGGGTTTGATTTCGGAAGTGCTTGTGTGAACAGACAATTAGCCCAATCCTGCGTCAGAAAGAGAAAAGCGGACCAGAACGGCACAAAGGAATTTAAGGGAAAGATAAACAGTATGATGGAGATCACGAGGGCGATCGCTCCTAGACCAATCGAAATTAATGAGTGCAGCCAACCTAAAAAACGGAGACACTGGCGTGAGGGTGGTCAAGGGTGTCCTTCCAATGGCATTGCAAAAATACGAAGTGGAATCGGAGTTGCACGAGCAAGATCAGCATCTTGGGTCGGTTACAGAATCGAGGGCCCGTCTCACTTTCTGGCCTGCATTAGTGGCAATTCCAAAACCAAAAAGCTGGTGCACTATTTGCCACTCCGAATCGCCTCCGTATACCAAAGCAAAGAAGTCAACAGCAGTCAACAGCCCACTGGAATGGTGGAGGGGAAGTAATAGGGAAGTTGTGTAATCTTGCCTTGTGTTGAGGCAACTAGAAAGTCCTTTGATGTTTTGGATGAGTGTCGATAGGAACTAAAGTCACTGCTCCCTCGACCGTCAAGATTCAAACCGTCTCAAAGCCCTGCAACTTTACTTCGATTATTCGTTCTATTGACAGCAGAAGACAGTTCCAAGAAGGACCAGCTGCGAAAGTTCTGTTGGGTATTTCTTCCAAGGTCTGTCGGGGGCATGCTAGTCTTTGCTAGAGGTTACTAGAGCAGATGTTTTTACTTCCACGTACACCGTGACACTATTCAACGCTTACGTAAGGAGTCGCAACCATTCAAACATATATACTTGTTTACTTCAAGTCATTGTTCAATTATTGCTCGGATACATTCACACTCCCTTGTTTGGTGAAACTATGGATCGTCGTGCCCTAGATAAAAAGGTCTTCAGTTTTGGTCATCCCATTGCTCTGCTTCTTAATATAAGCATTGGATTTGCTTCACACTGGACTATTGCAGAAAAACAAATCGACGAGGACACGTGGCTCTACTTTTCGTGTATTCACGGTTCGAGACTTAGGAGAATGTAGGATTCAACCAGAATCCAAAGGACGTAACCGGGTTGACGCCTTGAAGTTGAATATTTTCTGTTGAATTCAAAGGCATTCATTTCCAGATGTTGCATTTCAGTCAACTCGATCGACCACCCAACTCGATCAATTAACTACGGACTCCTCCTGAAGCACCCCGCCGTGCACTATGTTCCTTTGGAAGATGTATTTCCCCCTCCAACTCGCCCTCTTCCACATGTGCTCTGCATCCGTTACGATTTACCGCATACCCGGCTGGCAATTCCCGCTAACTTCCACACCTTCCAGCAAGGGAAACATAAATTACACGGGCTTACCAGCTTTCAACCCCACTCAGCTGCACCCTCCGCCCCCGCCCGATGAGGACGATCTGCCAACAGAGTTTAACATTGAATTCTCCAATGGAGTCCCACGGGGTGCGTCCATCGAACAGGGCGGGACGTTCGCTGGGTTTTCTGTTGAAATGTCGGTCGTTACTCAAACTTGTATGTTGTTTTTCTTTGTCCGTTTGGCGATTTCCTGATACAAAAACAATCTTATAGTCGGGACAAACTCGTAAGCGGCGCATAACTCCTGTATAGCGTCTCACCCACACGCCTTTCAAGATCATTACTACAAGTCCCGTTCCTCAATCTCATGGGAAACATCCAACAAAGAGCGGGTGGCGTAACCATCCGAGTCGGCGGGAACTCCCAAGAAACTGCAGTTCTCGTCGACGAAACATCTGATGGTCGCATTCTTGAAAAGGATCTATCTAGTGTCTCCAATCCCGTTCGTTTTTTAAATCTCCATATTATAACACCCCGCCAACGCTTTCACGTGCAGACACAAACTCCGCGTCTAGTGTACACCCCAGAACTGCTTTGGATGCTCCGAAACATCTCTTCCCTCGTGAATGTCCGATGGCATCTCGGTATTCCATTTAACGACACAACTAATTTCCGATTAGCTATTGCAGAACAAGGTCAAGCCATCCTGGGCGATTATCTCATCGGACTTCAAGCAGGAAACGAACCAGATCTTTATGGGGTTCATGGACACCGACCGTCTGTACGTTATTTTTTAGAATGTCGGACTATAACAAAATACAATGACAACCGAAATTAGACGTATAGTCCACGCGACTACTTTAGCGAATTCGGCGAACTAGTCCAAGCGATGTCCGGCGACGAACACCTTGTCAACCAAAACCTACTCGTTGCGCCGAACATTAATCCAAGTGCATGGACACCTGAAATGGTTTGGAATACTGGATTAGTCGACTCCTACTCCCAAAATCTTGCCTACCTCGCGGTTGAGCAGTACGCATGCGCTCAGTTCATCTTATGAATCACAGATACTAACTGCCATTTATCAGCTATCCAAGCGACAACTGCTATGCTCAATACGGTTCAGGCACTCCGCGGGACCCACAACAAATGTTCTCTGCCTACCTTAACCATTCCACCGGGCAAAATATCGTGGCTTACTATCTCAACTCCACCTCTTATGCCCAACGCAAAGGGAAAAAAATGTTGATGTTCGAAACAAACACTGCATCGTGTGGAGGGTTTTTGGGTGTGAGTGACAGTTTTGGTGCCGCGCTTTGGGGATTGGATTATGCTATGCAGCTGGCATATGCAAATTTCTCCGGGGTGTTGTTTCACGTTGGGGGGTTGAGGGCATATTATAATCCTTTTACGCGTACGTTAGTCATACTTAGACATTTGTTTTTCTGAATCTTGTTCGTCTTTAGCTCCTCCGGCATCTGAGAGTTTGTTCAAGCAATGGACGATTGGCCCAATTTATTATTCCGTTTTGGCCATGGCAGAGGCCATGGGTCAATCTAATGCGACCCGTGTTATCGATATGGGCGCGAACGACCATAATATTTATACTCCTGCCTATGCAATTTATGAACATGGAACTCTGGCGAGGATTCTGCTATTTAACTACGTCACCGATCCCAGTGGTGATAGCGATTTGGACATCACCTTGAATCTTGGGGGCTTGCGAATGGGAACTTCAGGTGTTCAAGTAAAGTATTTATCAACTGAATATTCTTTCTGTTGCGTCCTTTTTGACGGTCCCTCTTTCAGATATCTCTCGGCAGGCAGTACAGCGCAAAAAGGGAATATCACATGGGGAGGTCAAACATTCGGTGGACTATTCAGCTCTGACGGCCGTTTGATGGGTGCTCCAAATGTCCCAACCATACCCTGCAATTTCTCGACACAAATATGCCACATCACCGTCCCCGCACCATCAGCGGCGCTTGTATTCCTCTACCCCCTCTCTTCTTCTGGTACTCCAGCGACTCTGCTGGAAAAGACGTTTGCGACGACAAGGTCTACGAAGACGAAGAATACTGTTACAGTGGATTTTGGAGTAGTGGCTACAAGTAACGGAGAGAATGGGGGGAACAGGAGGTTTGGGAGTACGAGTGAAGGGACGAAGAAGGTGCATAGTGGTGCGAATGCAGGTCGGATCAGAAGGAGGTTGCGGGAGGCCGAGGGGGTGATGATGCTGGTGTGGGTTTTTGGTTTGGCAGTTTCAAGCTTTTGAGTTGATTGTTTATTTTATTTTGCTTTCAATTTGTGTACAGATATTCAACTTGAATATGATATTGTACTCTTAAACGCGTCTGTCACATACACGTGACATATTTTAGTGACAACAACTCGTTGACGCGATTGATAGCCACAGACCACGACGATGCTTGACAGGCTGTAAGTCAATGAATCTCCTCCGAGTCTTGGGTCACTATTCAGTAACTTGTGAAACAGAACATCCACAACGGATGATGTGATCCTTCATGGACTATCTCCTGTTGCACTGATCCGTTACAGCCAGGTCAACAAGACAACAAAACAGATCGCAGAGTCCTACATCCAGCGAGAGTTCACTGTCAATCGTGTCCTCTCACGTTACTTTACCCCGGTTGAGGTCCTCTGCCTCCATTACCTCCAGTCGACAACACAAATGTTTATTTCTGGTTCAACTGCCTTGCAGTTCTTCGATCGGACGAATTACCCACAATCGGACCTTGATCTTTACGTTGAACACAAATTCAGGGTGAATGTCGTCACCTGGTTGATGGCTATTGGGTATAAGTTTCAACCCCGAAAAGGGTATTCGTCACTAGAGGAACAATTGGCCTTCAGCTGGAGTGATACAGATCCCAGTGTTTCCGCTTCCAATCCGTTCTTCGAGTCCAGATCAAATGGATATTTTGGTAGGGGTGTGGCAAATGTCTACAACTTCTTCAAGTACAATCCCGAGCGCAAAATTCAGCTCATTACTTCAAACCACTCGCCATTGGAGGTTGTCCTAAATTTCCATTCCAGTACTAATGTTTCTTTTATCTGTTTGGAACATTTTCTGATGCATTTTCCTTAGCTTGCGTAATGAATATTATCACTCATGACAAGGCATATTCATTCTACCCAAAAGCGACATTCGAAGAACGACTTTCTCTTATGATATCCACTGAAGGCTCAAAACAAGACACGGCTCGTGCAAAGTATGTTTCCCGTGGCTGGGGCATGATTACGAGCCCTTCACTTTCCGAACTCTCCAACCCCAAATCTCCATTCAGCCCTGCAAAGCGCTATGTCGGGGACTCCCAATGCTGGACAATCCCTCTTAAGCACGAGCATGCCTCTTATCTTCCTGAAGGATTTATTGAGAGCAACACTTGGGCATTGAAATACAATGCAGACTATATACCTGCAATGTTATTCCAGGTTCTCCTCACGGACTGCCTTGATTTCAGCTATCTTGTGGTCGATGACTCGCTGGCAGATTATTTGTGGCCTTTCATTTGTCCAACAGAGGTTCGAAAGGAGTATGTTTTCTCCTCGTTTCTCCTTTCTTTTGCATCATTAAAGACCTCTTTAGGCATTTGGATAGAGATATCCTTCAACTCATTCGTTGGCGAAGAGCATTGGTGCCAAATTAGATGGTATATACTGAAAGTTTGTATATACTAATTCTTGGACATATAATTTGTTGAACGACTGGTTGTCGGAAATGTCTCCCGCTTTTCGGATGGAGATCAACTCTTAGCCATTGACAGATCGAAGCGGTAGTTACTTGGGATTAACATCCGCTCTAATCCGAGTCGATAATCTACCCAGTATTCAAAACTAGACTGATGAACAAGGAATTTCAGTGTGATCTTCATCCTATCACAATAAACCGAAAATTAGTCCATCATAATGTCGTCAATTTAGTGAAACTAATGCAAGGATGCGATAGTGAAAACCCCCCTAATTAATATCAACTTCCCCAACTGCCGCAGCGGCCTCAGCGGCAATCTTGGCCTTGTACTTCTCCTCATCGATGCCTCTCTCGACTTTGTAGACTACGGGGTTGAATGCAGCAAACGTGAGGCCCTTCGTCTTCCTGATACGAGATTCCCATCCATCTGGGATTCGTTCTTCAATCAATATGGACTCTATGTCGTTGACCCGTCCTCCGAATATAGTAAGGAAGCCTGAAGCGCTGTTATCAATAAAGGGTCGGTTGAGCTGGCAAATTAATCAAGTGGCAAAGACAAAACGCACTTGGAGCTGCCAACGAGTTTGTGGGCAAGAGTCAGGGAGAATTCAGGGTTCGTGGCCCGAGCTTCAACCCTTCTCTTGGCAGAGTATTCAGAGATGTCCTTGGGTGTGAGGAGTGGGTTGCCATCATCGTCCTTTCCAGATGCCGATGCGAGAAGTTCTTCAATGAACGGGACATGAGGTTTTGCTTGAGATGAAACAATCCCGGTGTCTTCACCTGACGGCCCACAATTAATAAAAATTTAAATCGGGATCATCAAACTGGCACGAACGAGTCAAGGAAGCATCGTGCTCGATGCCGTTATGGAGGTCGAGGTCAGATAAGTCGAACGTATCCTTGTAGTAATCCTTCTTCAACATATTTGCAGCCAAGTTGGGCACAAAGAAGGTGAAGCTTGGTGCAAAGTTGTAGGTAGCGTTGAGCTTGTGCGGCATATCACTGAATTTAATGTTTTTGCCGTCGCGTGGAATGATCCCTGGAGAAAATTCAGAATTTGGAGAGAATGTAATGATCTTAACACTTGCCGTGGTTGGCCATCGCGTTTAACGCGGGACAACAGCATCGAATGTCGCCCTCCTTCGGGGCGATATACTCAGGCCACTTCCCTCCCGCTCCTGGTTCTCCCTCTGGAGTGACATGCCCTACCTTCCGTTTGGGCGTCACAGCATTAACGATCTCCAATCCAAAGTCCCAAGTAAAGACGGCGACAGTCTGAATTCCCCTGAGAACAGGTGTTACGATGAGCATGGTGGTTGGAAATATGGAGAGATCGCGAGCGAACGGGTCCTTTTAATTCCCCTGTGGTACATAAGGACATGAGCCAGCAGGGGAAGCGAGTTGTGCACCCGGTTCTTCCAAGCAGGCTGCCAAGGTCGTATGGGGATATGGGAATGTTGCAGACCCTAAAAGGTACACACTAGATTCGCGAAAGAGGATCGTGGGCAGAGGTTTGTAGCAGGGATGGAAAGGCGGTGCAGTACTCTGTCCATATAATACTCACCATTCAACTTATCGAACCAGAAACCAGAAACGGAGCAAGGCCAACCCGTATTTATGTCCGGATATACTGAACCCGGGAGGTCCACCACCCAGTCCGTTAAGCCCGCCGTGGTTGTTCGAACTTCATGTATGCAGTCGGGAATTCATATCCGAAGACGTTTGGAATGCTGTGGGGCTTATATGCACTTCCGACTATTGTTTTCCTTCCCCCCTCCTCTTCCCCTTGGTACATTCCTATGTGAATTGATATCCTCTGAGGGACGTTCAGTCGTCGCGAGCAAAACTGCGAATGCCGTTTCTCTGGTTCAGTAGAGTGAGAATTTCAGTACATTCCAAAGTCGAGCCTGGGCATCTGAGGACATACCTCGCAAAGAATTGTTGTAACAACAACATCAAGAAGCTCGACGCAAACGCAAGACATAGCTAGGCGAGCAGTTTGAGGAGCGTCGCAAAGGGCTTGTCGCGCCTCTTTCATTGTTTATTTTGACACGCTCCATGTATGCAGGCTCC
>Ga0307517_10002121_pt1 | contig 32283 bp, 42 predicted proteins | sample 23_EM_MG_FD_194515 | JGI IMG/M metagenome (GOLD analysis project Ga0307517, IMG submission 194515) | Populus trichocarpa ectomycorrhiza microbial communities from riparian zone in the Pacific Northwest, United States - 23_EM | ecosystem: Host-associated > Plants > Roots > Unclassified | place... | reverse complement strand
TGTGCAGTGCCGTTCCCGGAGGGGTATGGGGCGACTGTCCACTTTCATTGGCCAGGGAAGGGATTCCAGTTATTGGGAATGTGAGTGTTTCTTCGTTCCACATCCATGATCGTGGTAATAACGCCACCCCCCCCCCCGTTAGGCTCTCGAACGACAAACCATCTGCCATCTTCCGATTGCGTGGAACTTTTACCCCAGGGGCCAGCACAGGGCCCGTCGCGTTCGCAGGTGGAATGAATTCAACCGTTGGCGGGGACGTCACGGCGATCCTAGGAATCGCGATCGAACCCTTGTCCCAAATCGCCCCAGCGCTTCCTGACCCCGGGAACGCGAGCGGGAACGGAGCTGTGGTGGTGGCGACCAGGGCGGCTGATCCTGGCCACCTTGCAGAACAGGTCGTTAAACACCTGTTCAACTTTATCTCGAGTTTTGTTGGGTCTGGGATGGTGGACGAGAGTACGTTAGTGCCAATGAGTGCGATTGTTAGGTGGTACGAAGGGTTCAAGGCCAAGTTGAAGAACATGGGGCCTGGATTTTTGGACCGCGCCACGGACTGACCGGGGTTTTGTTTGGTTGATTGCTTGTTTTCTTGCATTAAACATCGTATCTGCACATACGCACTGTTCCTTACATGTCTTGAACTCGGAGTCTCTTCCCGTGTCCGGTATGGGCGTTTAGTGTTTTGATCGCGCTTTCCTCCCCTCGGAACTCCGATAGGGTCAGACCTGTGCTTTGACCAGGAGACATGTCTCTCAGGTCCTCGTTCAAGCTTTTGAACGTCTCACTGCGTGTCTCTTCCCTCGCAACAAAATCTCGACTCTCCTCTGCTTCTTCCTTCTCCCGACTAAGCTTCACTGTGCGGACCATGGCGACTGGTGCCAGCCAATATGAGAACCTCTTGGTCTCCAGGCCGGACCCTGGCGTGGAACTTATAACCTTGAACCGTCCAAGGGCATTGAACGCTTTGAACTCGGCTTTGTTCGTCGAGTTGAGCGAGGCGTTGAAGAAGGCGGACGAGGACGCGAACGTAGGAGCTATTGTTATTACCGGCTCGGACAAGGCTTTCGCTGGTACGTTGGTCATTTCTGTGTTTCGCGTTTGGCAGAGTTCAGCGTTGAAAGAACTTAGCCGGTGCCGACATCAGGGAGATGAAGGACAAAGAGTGTACGTCCTTCTGTATGCCTTCTGTTTTTCCACGGCGAAACTCAAATCGTGCGTTATTCGATAGACTCCGATGTATACAAGAACAAGTTTTTGGAAAACTGGACCCTTATGGGCACAATTCGTAAACCTATCATCGCCGCTGTGAGCGGATACGCTGTATGGCACTGGACCCTTCCTCCCACGGATGAGACTAACGTGCCATTCTGACTTCGAACAGCTCGGAGGTGGGTGCGAGTTGGCCTTGATGTGTGACATCGTCCTCGCCTCGCCCACCGCCGTCTTCGGCCAGCCGGAGATCAACCTTGGCGTCATCCCCGGTGGAGGTGGAACTCAACGCCTCGCTCGTGTCGTTGGCAAATCGAGAGCCATGGAGCTCACTCTTACTGGACGTAACTTTTCCGCGGTCGAGGCTGAACGGTGGGGTGTTGTCAGCAGGATCATCGAACCTGTCGAGGGCAAGCAGAAGGTCGTGGATGAGGCAATTGAGATGGGGAAGTTGATCAGTAGCAAGGGCCAGATTGCTGTCCAGGCAGGAAAAGAGGCTGTCAATGCCGGTGAGCCGTTGGGTAAAGACCCCAGTTTTGGCGGCTGTTGAATCGCTCTTTCAAGCATATGAATCTACCTTGGCTGAAGGGCTCAAGGTTGAGCGAAGGCTGTTCCATGGTCTGTTCGCAACCAAGGATCAGAAAGAAGGTAAGCAGGGCAACAACCTACTTTCACCTCCCTGTTCTGACGTGGCAGTGCAGGTATGGCGGCGTTCGCGGAGAAGAGGAAGCCCAACTTCACACATCAGTGAGCCCCCGCATCAGCATCTACTTGCATAGTATCATATTGGGTGGACCATAAGGAATCACTCATTGTACTTGAAGAGCAAAATATGATGGAGTGAGTCCCCACCGGACGGATCGCGAACCACGTAATAGCGGGAGTTTGACATTGAGAGCAGTAAAAATGGAATGAGATAAATGAAGATCCGTGGCACGATGGGCGGTTGATACAAGAGTTTGATCCTTCACAAAAGAGACGCTATCACTCCGACACTATCCAAACAGCTTCTAGATGTTCAGTAACCGACGCTGATGAGATAGTCAGCCAACTTCTCGACGACGAGGACGGCCTCGGATTGCTGGATAGGAGCGACGTATTCGACAACCAAAACGGCCTGATTCGTTTTGACGAGGACACAACCGTCGGGCTGAATTTGTGAACATCAAGTTGGCGGTCGGGTGAGTGTGTAATATGGGCGCATGTCGGCGCAAATTAACCACAATTAGCGTCGAACGGTCGTTGAATTACAGGAGGAGAGTCGTAAGTTTGGCGTCATGAATGATGTAAAGGGTAAGACGGGCACGTACTCCCTTCTTTCCGTATACGCTTCGTTCGCCGACTGAAAGGGTGAAGAACTTTTGACCACTAAGTCGAACGCCGTTGGCCTGGGTGGCATCTCGGTTTTTGAATGCATTGATGGCTGCCTTCTGCTCGTCGGCGCTGAGCTACACGAGAGATCGCGACACAGGAAGAGTTAGGAAGGGTACAAGCAGTCAGGTCAGGAGGATATCATACGTTGTACCCCGTGCTGGCAGCCCAAACGCCCCCAGCTTGGCCTAAGATAGCGGCTCTCTGGATTTTGCCAGTTCCGAGGAGTTGAACATCGACGTAACCTGGGAGCTGCATCAGACAGTGCCAGAACATGATAATCGAGGAAATTTTACTCTGCCAGGACATTATTGGGGTAGTAGTAGAGAGGAGATGGTAGAGGGGGTGGTGGGATGAGTTTGAGGGTTGAAAACTCTAGAAAGATGATCTGTGCCGAAAGATCAGACCCAAGGATGAGCGCTTATTGGCCACCGGAGATAGCCGGATAACTTCTGTGGTCCGTCCTGCCTTTTATGGATGGGTGTCGTGTCTGCCGACCTACTGCTAGAACAATACTGGTGTAGGGATCTGGATAACGTAGATTGGCGAGGTATAGGACACACTTGCGCGGTTATTTGTAAGCTCAGCGCATGGCCGTTGACATTGAAGTAGGAGAAACTGGGCTATGGTATCGGATATTTAAAAAACGAGTTTTGGAAACGGCACGAGGTTCTGAAGGATGTTCGGCTACCCGACGGGATGACCCGTTGACAGCCGACGGAAGCAAGCCCGAAATGTTCAACGGAGGCGTCGCGACCCATTCCCCCCATCACGTGACACCCAATGCGTAAATGAGCGCCCTTATCAGCGATGGGATCTATTCTAATCTTCACACCACTCGTGGTCGAACTGAGATGACGACCAACCGGGGGTTCTGCCTGCTCTTATTGGTACTTCTGGTGATTTGCTTGTCTGGAAACGGCGTGTATGCGTTTGGTGCGGGGAATATACCAAGGTGCGCGATAGTTCTCAATCCTTCCGCTCTGTCTGGAGTGACAACGCGTGCAGTTACGGTCATTTGAAAGGGAAGGCGTTCAGACATGGTGATATTGTAGGTATGCTTGTCTGCGTGTTGGAGCGGGGTGCTGAGCCTCTCCACAGGAAGAGGTCCTGGGGGACTTGTTCAAACGCCACGGCGTGAAGGTCGGGATTATTGGCAGTCTCGTGGGGAAACACAAGTTTGCACCCATGGATATCAAGAGGATCTACTTTGGGTAGGTCTCGTGAGATGTGCCAGGAATGGGGACAACTTAACGAGAATTCGCCGTAGAAATTGGTTGCGGGATTACAGTCAGGTTCGCCGCGTTGGTGCGGACGTGTTTATCTTGTGTGAACTTACGTTTGTGTAGGCTATGGACATTGCCACGCTGAAGAAGGCCCCATGGCAGGTGAGCCACCTCCGTGGGTGGAATCGAAACTCCCTAACGCGAACGTTCGACAGAGTCTTATCACCATCGTCGTGGTGCTTGGTTTCATGGTATCCGCCTTCCTTTATCTCGAGATGTCGTTTCTCACAAGCCCGCAGGCACATGGATACGCTACGGACGAGTTTGAAGTCACGCGAGAAAGGCTCGGTGTTTACCGCCCAGTGCGTCCTCGAGGGGTCTCTACGTTTGGCCGTGAAAGGCTCAAGTATGGCACAGGTCGAACACATCGATAACCCAAAAGGATATGGAGATGGACAGGATCCTAGAGAAGTTGATCCAGGGCTTCGACCGGTATGTATTGTTATTAGATTCTCCCTCTCGGAGCCACTAACTGTCAGCCGTTGTTACAGCCCATACTAGTAAGCCCCCCGTCCGGAAACATTCAACATACGTGACAGTTTTCACCAGCCAGAGGAAACGGAAATCGACCCCAAGACCGGAATGAAGAACTACATCGCGAACGGTATAACCCTCCCGCGCACGAAGACATCGCTGTAATGTTGACCATCGCGTAGACAGCGGCTCGTGGGATACAAGCAGAGCTTATGTCAGGCGGACGCTGGAGAAGTGTATCGAATGGGGGAGACGTTACCGAAGCGCCGATAAACCCAAAAGAGAGGATAAGTATGAAGCGTTCCGGTTGTTAGGAGCCGCAGTGAGTTCATTCCTCCTTTACGTGAAGAACCTCAGGTGTCGATTGGTTTTATGTGGAAAGCTCCATACCCTAGAAGATTACCCGGCTCACTCAAATTTCTGTGAACTTTGCTTGGTGTCGATGGGTTACACGGATGTGTTTACCCATGTCGGTGAAGCTGTGAGGATCCAAGCACCTGATGGGAGAATGGTCGCCCCGGTGGTCACCGGTAGGTCCTTTCTTTGGACGATCTCCTCCTCGGTGTCTAAGCGTGTGGATGGAACAGGTGTGTTCGGCGCGGATGACTTCATGCACTCGTTGTTCGCAGGTCAGCTTCGTTATTCAGTCCCCACTTCACGTGCTAAAGTATCCTCATCTCAGAGGGGTCTGACCGCATCGTATGTGGAGCCGCGTGCCGATTGAATTCGCTACTGACCACATTTAACCGTTTGTTGATCGTAGAGCGAAGTAAGTATGAGATCGGAAATTGGAAATTGTGGAACACTTACTGAAAGTCGGGAACTAGTCTTCCCTTACCGACCTGAACCACAGCGTATTGGCTGCCCGCCGAAAAAGGAAGGAACAAGGAAATTCTACGATTGTCGCGACGCTGAAGAAGATGTTATCCAAGGCTCCAGGAGACACAGCTGCAGAGATCTCTAACGATCTTGACGAAATCGAGAAGGTTGGGGAGGATAACGAGGCCAGCGCGGAAGGGAAGGAAGGGAAGACAAAGCCAGAACAAATGACTCCGCAAGAACTCCATCGCAGACTTTGGAAGATCCTCAGCTTGCGGGATAAGAGTGAGTGACCCCGACCAATGGTCAAACGCCCACCGGTTGAACGATACGTGCAGTAGTAAAAGCGATCGATAGGACAATCGGTAGGATGAATGTGGTTTCCTGCAGTGTAATGGCTGATGATACTCCTCAGAGAGGGTCCCTGGGCTGCGCCCGTTGCTCAACAAGATTAATGAGCAGATCTCAGGTGTGCTTCAATATGCCTCGCAGAGTTGTAATTATTGATGTTCAATTCGCAGTTATCGTGTTCATTGCTCTTGGAGTGAGTGTGCATCCCACCGTTCTCGAAATCTGTCGTTGACACTATTTAGCCAATCTTGGAACCTTTGATGAAACTGGCATCTACGAGCCTACAAGGCGCATCCCAAGAAGTCCTTTCTACCCACGATCAGTTCGAGGTCCGTTTGATACTCGCGTTCGATGAACTCATTTGAAGACTGACAGTGGTGACTCCTTCAAGGTGTTTGATGATCCACATGCCGTAGGTTATCCAGTTCCTTGAAGGAGACGGACGGTTGACGATCAGAGCTCTCCCAGTCCGACCCAACCCATTCGTTCTTAAGCAAGGATCATTTTGTGCGTCGAATTTTGCTCGTTTTGACAGTGCGACTGATGGAACAATGATAGACGGATATTCTCAACCAACCTGCAGGCAACATCGCCAAGATCATTGTGGTATGGGACCTCTTGCTGCCCCCGTAATTTGTTCCGCATCCAACCCGAACCTCCACGTCTAGACTCACACCGTCACTCTGGTTGTGCACGCTTGGGACGACAAGAGCCTGGACGTTGCTAAAACCATCGATGAAATTACGGAATGCCTGTGCGTTTTCCGTGGTCACTCAAATCTAAAATTATTCACCAGAAATCCAGATTCCACCCAGACTTCTACGACGGAAAGTCCAAGGTCCAATCCACGATGCTTGGATACATGCACCAATGGGTCGAGGGTCTCAGAATCGACAAAAAATCCAAATTCGAACGCCTGACGAAGCAGTCTGTCAGAGAACACAAGAATGTCCTTCGTCGGGGAGAGACTGGCGTTTCGCAGGCTCTAGTCAACCCATTAGGCTTGCCTACCCTCGAAGACCTGAAGAACAAACGACCCCCACGAGGTATTAAAACAAGCGTTGTGGGTACACACGAAGGGAAACCCGTTTATTTCAGCCCCGAACTGTACGGGAAAGGCGGGGATGCCTCTCCCGTCACGAGGGGGATTGGATCTTCGTCATCGTTCTCTTCCCCGTATTCACCTTCCATCGCGGAGTCCGAAACTTCGTCCCAAGATCAGCAAGGCTACCAGTGGACTCCGGGTCTTCCGCGCAAAGGGGAGAGTTCCATTTCCCAATCAACCGAGAATGTTTACAGCGTTGAGAGGTCCAATTCATTGCCCACGACTTCGAATTCCTACGGCCCGCCCCCCGGCCCACCACAGTCCACCGATGATCCCCATAGCGCAAGGCAGAATCCGCAACAATCGGTCACAACAGGGTACACTCCACCGCAGTGGGGACCGTCGCAATCCGCGCAGGACTTTTACAGCTCTCCGGAACCGAATCTATCCCTGTTCCAGAACCCAGTCCAGGGACTTCAACAACCTGGTGATCAAGCCTCCAAGAATCCGTTCCTTCGGCAGATGAGTTCACCGCCCCAACCTCAATCGCGTGGGATGGACTTCTACGCTCAGAGCCCATCACAAGGTTCACAACCACCGTACAATCCTTATCCTCCCCAGATACCACGGATGTCTTCTGAGGCTTCCTCGTTTTACGCATCACCACCACCCCAGCCTCCGCAACCCATATCCCACCCGACGGGGGAGCAGCCACCCGCCATCCCACGGGTGGTCAATCAGGAAGGCCAAACTGACCCACTCGCAGAGTTGACCGCAAGCCTTCGCAAGTTCTAGAGGGGATGGGATGTCGATAAATTGGGTTTCTTACCATTTTGTACTGTACATGATGGCCGTTCGCAACAAATGTACTTGTATTCTAACCGTGACTCAGGTAACGTATGTGACACGTGCGTGAGGGGTGCGGGTCCGATCACCCAGACTGGGGGAACGCTCCCCTTCCATTACAGGTTTCCCCACCCTCTCTCTCTTATCGACCACCACCATGTCGGACTATGAGGATGAATCGATGATGCAAAATGGGTCCGACGACCAACCTACGAAACCCAGGGACCCGTTGGATGATGAGGAAGAGGAAGAGGAAGACCAACCACCACGCCGTTCACGGTACGAGGATGATGAGGATGACGATGAGGAGGAACCCGGGGACAGTAGAACCAAAAAGAAGACAAAGGTGCGCGTGTTCTCTTGCAGGTTTAACTCAACTGGCCCTGTGTTTATTCGCGTTTAGAGACGCCACAGAAGGTCTTCCGTCAGCCGTTTCATCGACTTTGAGGCTGAAGTCAGCGATGATGAAGAGGAAGAGGACTATGACGACGAGGATGGACATGGTGCGCCTACTCACTTTATACCTTGGCATTGAGACCACCTGCCTTAATGGGTTCGCGTTGTAGGTGACTTCTTGGCCCCGGAGGCTGGGGATCTCGAGGCTGGTGACCTAAACAGAAGAGCGGCCGACTATGCACGTCTGAATCGACGAGAACGTGAATTGGATGACCAGGACCTTGCTGCCCTCGCGGAAGACTACAGCAGGCGCGCACAGCGACCGGCAATGAGATATTCTGGAGACCTCAATGACGTTCCCCAACGACTCCTCATGCCCTCCGTTCACGATGCCAACCTGTGGCAGGTCCGCGTAAAGGTATGTATTTGTGTGCTGGGCGTTGTTTGGCGCAACTAACGCGGTGGTAGCCTGGTAAAGAGCGCGACTTGGTTTTCAGCCTCATGCGCAAAGCCATCGATACGGAGTATTCTGCCCGTCCCCTCCAAGTTCTCTCGGCTTTCCAGCGGGATTCACTTCCTGGAATGATCTACGTCGAGGCACGCAGTGCGAAGCAAGTCAACGAAGCGTGTCAGGGTCTCGTGGGTATCTATCCCGGTCGCGGTGTCGTTCTCGTTCCTATCGAAGAAATGGCCAGTCTCCTTCAGATCAAGAAGCAGGAGGTTACCGTGACTCCCGGTAGCTGGGTTAGGATCAAGCGTGGCAAGTACCAGGGAGATATCGCTCAGGTTTTGGATGTTACGGAGAACGGAGAAGACGTTGGCTTGAAATTCATTCCTAGGATCGACTTGAATCCCAAGGACGAGCCGACCGTTGATGGGAAGAAGCGCAAAAAGCAGAGCACAACTGGCGCGAATAACACCTTGCGCCCCCCTCAACGATTCTTCAACTACGAGGAGGTTGTCAAGGTTTACGGGCGAAAGTCTGTCGCCAGGAGGAACCAGATTTACCTCTTCCAAAACGACCAATTCAAGGATGGCTTCATCGAGAAGGACTTCCGCCTCACTGCTATTCAACTCGACAATGTCAACCCAACACTCGATGAGATCACCCGTTTCACCCGTGGTCAAGATGGCACCGAAAACGACACGCCTGTGGACCTTTCGATCATCGCTGAAGCATCGAGGAAGGCTGCCATCGCCGTCCTTCAGCCTGGAGACCACGTTGAGGTATTCGAAGGAGAACAGTCCGGCGTGCATGGTACGGTGCAGTCCGTTGAACAGGATATCGTGACGATTACGCCTGTTGGTGTCGATTTCGACGGACAGAAGGTGCAGATACCCGCGAGGAGCGTTCGTAAACGCTTTAAGCCTGGAGACCACGTTAAGGTTATGGCGGGAACGAACGCTGACGAGACTGGTTTGGTTGTGTCAGTCTCCGACAACATCGTTACCTTTCTCTCTGATATGTCTCTGCAAGAGGTGCGTAATCTGTGATAAAAATGGGAATTCGTGACATTTAATCTCTAGTGCAGGTATCCGTGTTCTCCAAAGATCTGCGTGAAGCTGCGGAGGTTGGCTCCGGAACGAACATCGTTGGGAACTACGAGCTTCACGACCTCGTTCAGCTTGAGTGAGCTGTATCCTCCACGCATCTGTTTCCTGTTTCCTTATGCGATATCTAGTCCCCAAACAGTCGGTGTCATTTACAAGACAGAACGAGACTCATTCCGAGTACTCGACCAGAACGGTCAAACTCGTCTCGTTAAACCTCACCAGATCTCAATGCGCCGGGATTCGATTCGTGCTGTCGCCAACGACGCCGAAGGGCACGAGTTGAGGGTTAACGATAACGTGAAAGAGGTCGATGGCTTGGTATGCTTCTACTTGCTCCTCCAACTAGATATGTCTGACTGGTATTCCGTCAATAGGGACGAAAAGGACGCGTCCTCCACATCCACCAGTCATTCTACGCTTTCTTGCATAACAGAGACGTCACAGAGAACAGCGGCGTCTTTGTTACGCGTGCTCGCTCTTTAGTTTCTCTCGCTCCCAAAGGCAACCTTCTCAAGGCGGGTGATCTATCAAAGATGAACCCAAGCATGATGGGTGGTGGGATGGTCGGCTCTGGTATAATCGGTCGAGGACCGCGAGACAGGTTGATTGGAACCCAGGTTATGGTCACCAGGGGACCGAGCAAGGGAGTCGCTGGCGTGATTAAGGATACGAACGGTAACATTGCTAGGGTCGAGCTTTTGACTGGTAACAAGGTGATATCCATTGAGAAGTCGAAGCTGAAGTGGAGGAAGTACGTGGCTTGTTCGTATTTCCCTCATGTTGAGGTTCATCGTGTGCTATTATCAGGGCGGATGGGACTCTGGAGGACCTGGAGCGCAAGTTGACAGGCGGAGGTATGCGACCACCTTCGGTCAACCCTCATACGGCCCCGAGAACACCCGCATGGAAGACTCCTGCTTGGCAGGGAGGTATGACGCCGAACGTTCCGAACCCGAAGACCCCTGCCTGGCAAGCTTCCTCGAGGACCCCGAACCCTTACTTAGATGGCGGAGGGAAGACCCCAGCATGGAACGTTTCGTCGAGAACACCAAATCCTTATGCGGATGGTGGAAAGACACCAGCGTGGAACGTTTCTTCCCGGACACCAAATCCATACGCAGGTGGAGGTGGGAGCGGGGGTGGGTGGAATAGTGGGGGCGGCGGAGGAAGTGGAGGAGGTTGGGGTAGCAACAGCTGGGGAGGCCAGACACCCGGAAGGACGAACGACAATTCCAACGATTGGCAGGCGGACACATGGGTAAGTCGCCACTCGATCTCCCCCACGTTCGATTTTCGTACCCACTCCTACTTCAGGGCGCCCCCACGCCAAGGGAAGCGCCAACGCCGTACGACGCCGCTCCTACTCCCGCGTTCTCTGTACCAACGCCTGGATACGGGCTTGGCCAGCAAACGACAGCACCGGTCGGCGTGACCACAATTCCAAATACACCCGGATACTTCAGCGCACAGACACCTGGAGTCTTTGACTCCCCAGAAGATGGTACGAGAATTGTCTCAAGGTCTCGCCTGGACCTATGCTCACTTTTTTTTTCAGACTTGCCTGATGAATGGGTCCTCAAATACAAGGATAAGCTGATCGGAAACAAACCGATAGTCAAGGTCCGCGATTTAACCGACTGGAACGATGGGCGATTGGACAAAAAAGTGTGTGTCCTGTTGGATGTGACCATCCCGAGAGACGGCATCGAAGCGGAAGCCGTCGCAACGGTCGCTCTGTGGGAAAATGGGGTGCAAGAGAGTGACACGAATTCCGTACCGGTCAGGTATTTGCGGCCCATTCACCCGTCCCAACTTGGAACCATGGTGGTGGTTTTCATGGGTCCGCTCGCTGGTAAACAGGGTATCGTCAGGAGCACCGAGTCGGACGGGGAAGTGATAGTCATCCAGAGCTTGGAAGACCAGGTCCTTGAGGATATTCAAAAGGAGTATATGACGCTCTGTGTGGCAGACCATTTTGATTGAGAGGGGTGGTTTTAATACGTTTGGTTTCTTGTTGTATTATCTTTTGCTTTTTCACAAAGAACGAATTCGTAGTACACTCCACCGACTGGTCGTGCTCGGGTCCCCAGTTGAAGCTGGTGCATGAGGACAAGGTCGTACATTTCATATAACTCGTAAGCAATGGGTGAGGTGTGCAAGGGGAGGCGGCAGTGCAGTAGCTACGAACAACATGGCTGGTGCGACAACAATGCGACCGTGAACTACGAGGATACGGTGACAAGGGCGTCATTAACGACGTGAATGGATAACGTGGTCAGCAAAAGGTGCGAGAGGGGCACGCCGTGGGGGCCGTTACGACGCGATTAACACGCCGAGCCCGATACCAGCGCAAAACGCTCCCACGATCCCCAAGATGCCCCAATTAACGGTTTTGGTGCTCCTCGTGGTCGTAGGACCATCGAGGGTTTCCATCGGTTCCCCAAAGATGCGGTGACGCAACGGAGCCAGGAGAGATAGAGAGAACGCGAAAATTGACGGTAGGTAAAGAGGGTCAAAGGTCGTCGGTGAGTAGTACGCCGCGCAACTGCTTGAATTGCTCGGGCTAGGAGGTTTGGACGGAGAAGGTGGGGGGAGCGCCGACGTGTGCAGGTCGGAAACCTCCTTCGATAGCTTGTAATCCCATTCTGCCTCCCAATCGGCTTTGTTCCACCGAATTTTTGTGGGGGAAGGTGGATGGACCTTGAGAAGGGGAGAAGCAGTTGCGACAGATAGGGTCAATGCGTTACGGACGCGGCGAACCTCTCGCCAGCGGAGGAAGCGGTCGGCAGCTTCCATTCGAAGAGATGCGAGTGTTTCTGGTGAGCGGAAGAGGTGGGACCTCAGGACAAAAGAATCTGCAGGACGGAAGGAGGAGAGGTGTTGTGAGGAACGTCTGGACGGAGGGAACGGTGGGAGTCCAATAACGGGAATGTGTGAGCTGAGTTGCTCGACCAGGGATGTGTCAAAGTGAGTGGGAGAGGTCGGAGTGAGAATGATAAGTGCGGTGTAGAAGGGAGAGTATGGAGAGGATAGGAGATTGACGAGCGTTGAGGAGGGTGGGGAATCAGGGTTAAGAAGGTTGTGGACGGTTTTGAACTGTGCGTGTATCAGGTCGAGCACAGATTCTACGACTGCAGTTATCTAGAGAAGAACTGCGATCAGCATGGTGCAGGTGGAGCGGCACAGGGGGTTGTGTCAACTCACGTCTCCCTGTGGATCGTAACCTGGAAGCTCTGTGATCTGAACATTCAGAGCAGGTTCATACTTCTCTAACCCAATAACGTCTTCGTGGTCTAACCAATCGGTGGAAGCGGTGAGAACGTTGCCCTCCCACCCAGAAACGTGCACGATGTCATCGTTCGATTCAAGGAGTAGGTTCGCCAACGTTGTCTTGCCGATTCCACTACTCCCCAGGATCAATAACTTCAGATCCCCCAACGTCTGACCATAGGGTGATGGATGCGGTAGCACGGTGGGCAGAGATAAGGACGGGATGACGAGTCGTAGGGCGTAGTCTTCGGGTGGCTCGTCTGCGGCGTGGATATGGGGTGGACTGGCGGCAGCAGACGAGTAGAAGAAGGATGAACCGATAGACGGTAACGAAGACACCGAACCACCAGATGGGCTATCAGGTGGCGACGGGAGGGCGCTGACGGGTGAAGAGGGCAAAGAGGCTGATCGGACGTGAGGTGGCGAGTGGATCATCCTGACCGTAGCAAAGCTGCTGGTTGGAAAGTCGTCTCGAACGGTTTCCGAAGTTGATTCTGTGAGTTTTGAGCGCATATGTCGAGTGAAGGAAATCGGTGAAGCGAGTGTACAGACGAGAGAAGCGTGGTGGCCAGATCAGCGACCGTCGACAAGAGGAGGTGGGACAGACGTGGGAAGTCGACTTTGCTGTTTGTTGACTCAAATCGTCACAAGCTTAGCCTGAGGCTGTCCAGGATCACGCAGTTCATCCAAAAAACACTTTGTAAATTGCTTTCAACTACGGCAGAGCAGCTCTAAAGAGAGAAAAAACAACTGCATTAAGAGGGAATCGAACCCCCGGCGGGTCGAGTCAGCTGACTCAAAGTCAAATGGCAACGACCCAGGTTACCACTACCCCATTAATGCTTAAAATACAAGCGGGACTGTCACCCTATGTCGCACTCGAGCATCATCTACCACCCTCATTATGTTTGGACACGTATCTACTCTGATAATTTACACGGGAAGAAACCTAAACAGCAGCATGAGCACCATATAATCATTCCACCCTCTTCACACGTACGAGGATTTATACCTTCAAGCTTTTCCCCCGTTTGAGTTGTTCTTCGAGAGCAGTTGGGAATTGACGGCCACAAAATGGTAAGCGACGACAGTGACCATGGCCAAAGCCCCGAGGCCGTTGGCCAAAGCGTACAGAGTGTCATGTGTCATTATCTATACGAAGGCGTTGTTCCGTTCAATGTAACTGACTAGTGGGAGAGAGTTGGGGGGAGCGTACATTGCTTTTTGAATGATGTGGAACTTGGTCAAGGCGTGTTAGCGGGAGAGGTCACATGTGACCCCGGGAAGGAGAGCGGAAAACCTCGGGCACGCTATTCGCTCAACTGTCATCCTTTCCCTTCTGTCTTTCCGTTCCTCCCTGACCACTGTTCTGAGATGAGGCCAACTGCTGCTGTGAGGGGTGAAGCGCCAACTGGTACGTCCAGGTGAAAATGATATCTCTGAAACCCACTAAACACCGGAATTTCCATAGGCAAAGCTTATGTACGTTCAGAGGCTGTAACCATTTACAAGAATCGTTTCTTGATACAGCCTATCTAGAACCTCTGGTGGGGTGCTAAGGAAGGTGCCACTCGCCAAAAGGGAGTCATCCAATACTGTCCGTAAACGCATTCTCCAACCCTCTGGTCGTTTTCCCTGACGAACGGGGTCTTTTGCAGCTGTTTCTCCGGTCAGGCAACGCGCCGCCAAGAACCTTTTCAGGGGCTATCTGTTCAACGGATACCGACGCCTCTCTTCCCAAGTTGGCTATTGGATCGTTCCGGTGGTCCTTGGTGCGTTTCCGCGTTCCTCGCCTGGACCAATTCAAGTCCCGATCAGCTCAACGCCATTCTCTCCGCTCTTGCAGGTTACTCAACATACGCGTGGGCCAAGAAGTACGACGTTTACCTCAACAGCAAGGAGGGACACATTGCCCACGCTGGAGAGCACTGAATATCATTCTGTTAATTCACCAATAGATTATCCTGTTTGCCATTTCTGGGTAGTCCGAATCCTCCTCTGAACCGACTTTGTGAGACATCAACGATATTCAGAGCTCCACAAAAAATAGCAATACAGCGAGTTGTAAGGTCGCGACAAAGAGGAACCGATGGTGGTGGCAAGTAAGAGAGTAGTAGTAGAGACGAGCAGAGAGAGAAGGGTCAGAGGATAGTAGTAGAGAAGGACATGAGAAGGGGGGATAAATGATAAAACAAGATGCGAGCGAAAACAACATGTGCGGTACCCCAGACAGGAAGATGTCCATGTAACCATTCTATTGACCGAGACGTTCCTTGACCTTCTCCCTGTGCTTACGATTACGAAGATGCACCTCGAAATTCGAGAGCGTGGAACCAGGACCGGTGGTATAAACCTAAAGCCGTGTCTTTAGTAGGGTGTCCAGAGTACTTGGATAACAATCGACAGTACCATCATAGGACAGTCGTGACATCTGATTCGCCAGTCGGCGGGCTTATCAGGCTTAGTTTTTCTCAAGACGACATCGAACTCGTCTCCAGGGTATTTGGCACGCAAGTGCTCCGTTGCTCGTTTCAGCCAGTCGGGTGCAGTAGAAGGCTGTGCGAAACGTACCCGGTCGTCAGTCCACAATCCTATATAAAACCTGGTCGATGAGAAGGGACATACCGTTGCGACCGCACTGCGGGGGGTAGAGTGGATCTCGGAGGACATCTCGACACCGTTCTCAGGCCGTTCGGATATCTCACGAGTTGTCTTCGCTGGGGTGGAAGGGTTGGAATTATACCCAGAGCTTCCACCGTTCATCCTGACTTGTTCCACAAGAGGAGGCTCTGACGCACTTGAAGCAGTCGAAACGGGAGACAAAGGCCGGTTGTCAAGGAGATGCGGAAGGACAGAGGCAGTCTGAGCCTCAAGTTTGGCAACGTTGGCGGCGGTGGTGGGGGCGACCTCATCCTCTTCTCGCACGTCCTCAATCGCGTCTGCTTCCTCGTGCTTAGTTTCGTCCACGACAACTTGTGACTTTTTCTTCTTGGAGCCAGCAGCCTTCGAGTTCCCTTCGTCGTTACCACCTTTTGCTTGTTGCCGAAGGTGGAACTCAGGATCAGTGCTGTACTCGACAGGCCTTGGTCTTCTGTGACGATGCCAGTATTTCCCTAGGCGAAAGTCTGAGTAACGGCAGAAGACGAGGTGGCAATGAACCGCAAAATTTACCACAAGTACCACACTGAGACTTGTCTCCGAGGGGTCCCTTCCGCCTCCCAATAGCAATGTCCCCTGGGCAACCGCAATTCGAACAGTGCCAAACACCATCAATGAAATTCGGATGTTGTCCGTCGACGAACTCTTTCTCCCTCGCTTCTCGCTCCAACTCCCGGGCCCTCTTGGTAGTCAGCGCACGAACACCAGCTCGGTTGTCTGGAGCCGAAGTGGACATGCCCTCTATCGCTGACGCTGGTACGTTCAGACCGGCGATGCCAGTAGATTGTGTCGGAGCGTGAACGTGGGCACGAGGGCGCAAGACCGAAGGAGGAATCGGGGGAGCCTTGAATAAGGCCTTCGGCTTCTTGTCTTTCTGTTGGACCGGCACCGTCGTAGTGGGGATGTTCAGTGGCGTTGATGGGGGTAACATTGCACCGCCGTTCTCGGACGCGATCATGTTCGTGATCGTGAGGGTGGCAGCTGTAGCAGCAGCACGCTTGTGAGTTGGTGCCGTAATAGCCGTATTGTTGAACGTGGACGCGTCTGTCTCTGGGAAGCCAATCGCTGGTGTACGGTAGGTCTTGAGGACTTCTCGATCCGGCAGTGTGGCACCACGTCTTCCGCGATTGCCTTTCCTGCGCCGACGAGCAAGATCCTTCTCGCGTTCCTTTTCGTTCCTCTCGATCTCCCCGTCGCTGAGGTAGTTAAGGACCGGGGTGAAGGAGGGGACCTGATCCAGGGAGCGGGCAGCGGTGACATTGAGGCTGGGGAGGAAGGAAGTTCGCAAATCCTCGTCCTGGAAACCTAAACCCTCCGACGGATGCCCGAGTAAGAACAGCGACTTCTGGTACATGTGTACTTGTTCTCGGATACAATGTGCGATAGCAGTCCTAGAATGGGAATGAGATGTTAATATCGGGCCGAGATGTCAAATGTCAGACGGAAATACGCACTTAAAGTCTCCGTTCAGGCCGAGTTCCATGCAGTATACCTCCGCAAAACGTTCGGGGGCACTCCCGTCCGCGTTGTGTAGGTCCCATTCAAATTGGTCTTCAAGTCTGATCGAGCCGACGATGATGTCCAACTGATGACAAAATTCCAAGGGTCAGCAAAGCACGCGAGTGAAAAGGTAAAGTGAGGTCAAGAGACGAGCGTGTGTCACCCGTGACCGCGAACCAGGGCTACTCACCTTGACTAGGATCCTCATTTCCTCCATTGAGTTATCGTCCTGATCTTGATCAGCGGTAGGGCGCTCGCCTGACTCGGGCTTTATATACGACGTCGTGGGGTTTGATGGTCCTGGCACAGAACTGGACTTTCTCTTCTTCTTCCTAACCGTACCGCTCTCAGTCCTGAGTCCGTTCCTCCAGCGCTCCCACCAAATGTCATCGTCCGCTGACCGAGCGGGAGCAGTGTCAAAGAATCCATCGTCGTCGACGGATTCGATAGTGTGGGCCTTGAAGTCACTCAACTGCTCTTGAATTGTTTTAGTGATGGTCAAGACGCTGCTTTGTGGGAGGCTGTAGTCATCAACCACGGATTGGGCGAACATTTCTGGGGAGATCACGGGATCTGTGATTTGTGAGTATAAGCACCGGTATCAGCCAAGTCGGGGGAGGGGGGTCGCTGCAGGGGATAGACGAGAAAACTGACCGTTTAAATTCCATATAAACGCATCCCTCAACTTATGGTGTTCGATGTCAAGCTCCAGCCGAATGGGTACCAGTAACTCTGGTCGATTGGCATCTTCTAGTGGAATCTTTCTCGGCCTAGATCCAGGAAAAAACAGATGCGGGAAACGGGGAAAAGACGCGGGGGTGACGGCAATTGTGTCAAAGCAAGTTTCATGTCCGATCAGATATTTTTTATCAGGGGAAATCGGGATGGAATAAAAGAACGTACAGTCTAATGCCCGTGCGCTGACCGGCCCTCCTCCTTACCCCCCTCGCCCCCGAGAGTCCGATGCTGAACTTGTCTCGGCGACTGCGGTTTGGAGGTAACACAACTTGGTCGTCTTTCTCCCACCACTCTGGTTTCCGGATAATTCGAGCTACTTCTTCGGTCATACGCTCCCTCGCTGAACGCTGGAGCTCTTCGTGCTCTTTATCGGACTTCATCCACTGTTTGACGTTTTCAATCTCTTCCTTGGAAAGAGTCGGGATCTCCGTAGCAGAGGCGGCGAGGGAAACAACGGTGACCTGGGTAACCTTCGGGTTTAGGTGAGGTGCATTTGACGAAGCTATCCGGGTTCCTGCTGCCGGGTTGGTTGGAGGGAAGAGAGGGGGAATGGATGAACCAGGCGTCGAGGGAGGCAAGTTCATGGAGTTTGTAGCCGAGATAGAACCCGGTCGCCCAATCCCAACATTGTTCATCGCGCCAGGCAACTTGTTCGCGGGCAAGGGTGTGTTTGGGGTCATGAGGTTCCCCATGGAATTTGTCGAGCCGATACTCATCCTCGTAGCATCCGGTAAACCCTGGGGAAGGTTCGAACCGCTATGCAGGCCGCCCAGTGTGGAAGGGAGAGCCCCGAGATTAGGTGTCACGGCGGAAGGTCCTTGTCCAGAGTGGGAAGGATGTTGCGGTACCTGGGCCAGCATCTGGGTTGGGGCAGATGCGGGGCCGGGGTGATTACCTAGAGAACCGGGGGGCATGCCGCCGATTCCTCCCAGTTGTGATGTTGCAACCTGATGAGGAAGCCCGTTCGCGAGATTGGGTATACCAGTTGATGAAAAGGGGTCTGAAACCATGTTTGCAGTCCCGTCAAACATTTGTGGCATCTGGTTCCGCGTCGCGGCAGGGGGTCCCATAGGCATACTAGGGGTCCCACCCATCATATGGACGCCATTGACGTTCTGCCTTGAGCCACCGGGGAATTGAGGACGCTGTTGGGCGATCTGGTGAGGTTGGGACATGGGAATTCCTGGGAATTGAACATTGCCAATGGCTGGTTGACCATCCATCGTTGTGGTTTGAAGGTTCTGGACACCCATAGGTAACGGTTGCGAACCCATCCTCGGAGTTTGGCCAGCTAGATTTGAACCGCTGAGCTTGCGCTTGGCGCCTCGAGACGGTGAGCTAGGAATCTCTCCTTGGTCATGGCCTTGCGGATGATGAAGGATACCAGCGGGAGAACCATCCGGTAGTGTCATTCCAGGCTGAGGCATCGGCTGAACCGTCCCTGGTCTGCTTGGGGGTCGATTTTGAGGGGGCTGACCAGGGCCATGTGAGTGAGACGTTCCTGGACGGGACAGGGAGGTAGGCGGACGAGGGGGCGGGGGCATCATACCCTGATGGGTAGACATAGAAGAAGACGGGCGATCGAACGGCAGTTGTTGCTGGGTAGGTTGAGGAGTTTGCTGAGCGCCTTGCTGCATGTTCTGCTGGGTGAGTTGTTGCATGTTCTGTTGGGCGAGTTGTTGCTGAAGGAGCCTTTGTTGCTGATGTTGATGCTGCAGGTACAACATCGCTTTCTGTCGTTCCTGGGGACTCATCCCAGCGAGCTGTGTAAGTTGGGCGGAAGATATTCCGGGTATCTGCTGACCAACAGTGGCGGGGAGCGTTCCAGGATTCATACCATTGACCGCCCCGGAAGGCTTCTGGAAGATTTGGCCGGTATTCATCTGGGGTGTGTTGAGCATCTGTTGTGGCTGCCGACCGTTTGCGAACATTTGATTGGGGTTGACGCCATGATGCATGATCCCAGCTTGAACCACCTGGCCGGGAGTCATCATCGAGCCGTGAGCCATCGCGCTCCCCCCCCCACCACCGCCACCGCCACCACTACCAGGGTTCATAAACTGGCCAGCTCCATTGTACATCGCCGGGTAAGAAGGTTGTTGCATCCCATTGTACGGAAACTTGGATGGGGTTGTGGGAGATTGTTGGAACTGGGAGGGCTGTTGCTGGGGTGTGTATTGGGATTGGGGATTAAACTGGGACTGCGATTGCTGGGATTGGGCGTTTTGATAGGCGGCCAGAAAGGCGGGGTTGATACCGTTTGCGTGTGCGGGATTCATGGGATGCTAAAGATATGGCGTCAACGTGAATCGACGTGGTGGACAATGGAGCACGGACGGTCGTGAGGGCGTGAAGGGTTTAACGATACGCGTCGAGGGAGACAATACACAAGGACTTGTCGCGATCTCGGAAAGTAATAGAGGGCCCCTTGTGTCGGTTGTGTTGGACGCGAATGCGTGTCTGTTGCGGGGAGAAAGAGGTGAGAGGGGAGCGGGAGGACGGGAGAGAAAAAAAAGGGAAAGATGAGAGAGGGGAGCATTTTCGGAGAGGATGAAAGGAGAGGAGAAGGGGAGATACGCACAGACGGGAGGAGAGGAGGGAGATATATGGACAGACTTCTCGGCTGAGGACCAGGTCTACTGGCGATGACCCACCGGACGGCGACCGGACGGAGCGAGTCGGGATGAGGGCGGGGGCAGGCGTGGGGGTTGGCTGAGGCGTGGCCGGGGTTGTATCTGCAAATCCAAGCAGGCGTCGTTTCCGAACACTCCGAGGGTAGACGTCCGCTCTGTCCTCCTCGTTGTTGGTTTCTGCAACGACGGGAGATGTCACGTTGACTGTGACACCGTAACGGCAAACGTGACTCGCCGCAACCGGATGCTCTCCCCGCACAGTGCGCCCAGGAAAGAGACGAGGATACACACACACACACATACACACGCAGTACATTCCACTCTACTGCCAACAGAACGGAGATATACACAGGAGGGGGATCTGCGATTACACGTATCAAACGCCGCCACGGGTAAATGTTCCAGCTTTTGTCCGTTTCGTCTGTGTTCCTATATATTGCCCTGATCCAGATCCCCGTTTCGAGATCAGTTCATCCCTAGACTATCCCCCTCCGTGCCATCTGCCACCATCTCCGCCCATCCACTGCCCCTTTCCAGAGAGAGCGCCCACTCCTTCGATCGCTCAACTCATCTCCAATTCCAAACCAACCCAGCTAACGACACAGGATGCCCCCAAACCCAGCCATGTTACCAGCCTGCGTAGCTCAATTGGATAGAGCGTCAGACTCTTAGCTTACGTAGGCAATCTGAAGGCTGCGAGTTCGACCCTCGCCGTGGGCTAGTCGCTTTTTTTCCCCTGCTCTCGCCACATGCAGTAATTGCCCATTTCGGTAGGTCCTTTTCCGCTTTTGGGCAACGTTGCGTCCTGACATCATTGGGAATCGCACAGTTCTGGTATAAATACCGTATTGGTCTCCCCGGTTTTCGCCTCTCCTCATCACATCTCTTCCACCATCTCCTACTCCCCACCACCCACTCTCGTTCTATCTGCCGTCATGTCTCGCTATCTGGCCTTTGTCTTCTTGGCACTCTCGGCGTCCTCCGTCCTTGCTGCTCCTGCAGAGATCCCTGGGCTTTCTACTATCCCTGACGCGGCCGCCATCCCGGGAACACCTCTTGGCGCTCGCTCGAACAGCAAGGTTTACTCCCCGAGCACTCTGCACAAACGCGACTGGCGATACCCAGGGTCCACCAAAGACTGTCACTTGTCCGAGGAGAAATCTACTGCCCTTTCTTACACTCACGAAGGTCAAGAATACTCTGCTGAATGTCTATCTCATCTCGCCCTCTCCGTCCCCGTCGAGAATCGCAAGTCTTGCCGCAATACTGGAGATGACGCCGTTGGTTACGACGAGCAGTGTCTTTTCAAGAAGGCGTTCGAGGAAGACTGGAAATTTGACATGAACAAAGCCAAGGGAGATGAACTCGCCTGGAGGACTGTCAATACCGATAGGCTTTCCTCGGACGCTTGGCTCATCCAGTTCCCGGTCGCCATCTCCAACTGTCGCGTCATCCCCGAGACCATGGAAAAGCGCGTGGTGGACGGAAAGAAGAAGAAGGGCGGCCAGAAGGAAGTCAAGGGCGCGACCAAGACTTCGGATGTGACGAGCGGTTGGAACTCCTATTCCGTTATCGGTGGCGAGACGTTGGACAACGAATGCATTTCGCGTTTGTTTATCAGCGCGGGGGTCGTCATTGACCTTGGAATCTGCCCCGTTGACGAGACCGACATTCAGGTCACCGATATCCTCGGCCTCACTGATATCCTCGACCTCGACCTCACCGACACTCTCGACCTCACTGCCACCCTCGACCTCGCTGGTATTCTCGACCTCACTGGTACTATCGACCTCACTGCCCTCATCGCTTTGCTGTTTGGGCGATCCACAACGGAGCTTGCCACCCCCCAGGACTCTGCCGTTGTCGTTAGCATTCTGGCGGCGCTTAGCTCGGGCTGCCTCTTCGACATCGTTGCCCGGATCATCGCGGCTGTTGGCATTGACGCGCTGCTCCTTGAAGGTGTTCTCGACCTGGCCAATGGCATCCTTACCGATCTTTTCGACACCGCGTGACTTGGTGCTGGAAATGTCGAGCAGTAGATAGCTGATCCTATGACTTGAGAGGAGTTGTACATTTATTATTCTTGGGTTCACATCGCTAGGCAATACCACGGTCTTTTCAGATACCCCTCATCAGTGCGGATGATCCAGTAAGACCAATGTTATACAACATCGACGTGAGGTGAGATTGCGTTGTGAGATGGCGATACATCCGTCGGCCAGTCCATCGCGAGGTGTGGAGGAATGGTCGTCAACATTGGACGTTCGCATTATCTACTACCCCGTGTGTGTATGTATGTGTATATATATATATGTATGTACGTACCATAACTAATCTACGAGTGGTCGATTACCGGGACGGAAGAGTTCACAATGAAAGGTTCACTCTGGCTTGCCGGAGTGTGAAGAGGAACGAGAAAGTTTCCCAGACTCTATGTCCTCCATCTGAAGGCGATCGTACTGCTGTCCGTTCTTGGTGGTTGTGGATGTTTGCGACGGTTGACTCTCCTGGTGTTTGACCCACGTGTAGCAAATGGACCCGCCAAGGATGATTGCAATAGACGATGCTCGTCCTCTAACGCCCCTGGTCAGGCCTGCTGAAAACTAGACGGAACGGATGATGAACTCACGTGGTGATAACATCATTGAAGAGCCACACGCCGAGCATCGAACCCGCTACACCCCGGACAGCAGAAGAGACCATGTGGGTGATGGGAGAGGTGACCTTGATCGACAACAAACTGGCGATGCTCATCAAGAAACCAAAGATACCCTGGGTCTGTCGTCAGGCGGTGGCCAATGACTATCAGGAGGGACATACAGTTATCGCAGAACCCCAGAGAAAGGTGTTCAAGGGGGAGATCCCAGTTGGAAGAGGGCTTGGCCCGGCGAGGAGAGCGGCAATTGCGGGGACTTCACCGGCGACAATGATGACTGGGACCAGGGCGATGGCGCTGTACAGGTTGGTATACCACGACAAATGGAGAGCACTTCCCTTCACAACGTCCAAGCTGCGTTTGATGACGACAGAGTGGATGGCGGTGATCATTGAGCTCAGAACGCCAAAAGTCACACCGATAATAGAGACTTCGGTCCCATCCAAGAAGACACCAACGAAAAAGCCCATGGTGACTAATAAACAGGCCAAGAGGATCCGGAAGGATGGGCGGGAGTGAAGTGCGAAGAAAGAGGTGCAGACGGTGAAAGGCAGGACCATGCCTCGGGCGACTTGGTAGAACGAGGCGTCAACATATTTAAGGGTATAGTTGCTGAAACTGTAAGTGGAGTATGGCGTCAGTCTGCCGGGCCATTACACTGTTGGTAAAACGCGGAGGCAAACCTGAGACCGACGACATTAAGACCAATCATTGGAATGAGCCCTTGAACGGTCTGTTTGTCAAAGTTCAATGGGACCTTGAGCAAGCCGCCGGCATGGCAGGCCAGGAAGAGTAACACAGCGATGACGAGTTGTGCAAGTAAGAAGAATAGAGGTGCATCAGTCGTATTCAGGACCCATTTATTGCTGGATGAGAAGGGCTGTCAGAGTTTCAGGTGGATAATGCATCCACCACGTCAACGTACGCCATAACCATCTGAGAAACGGGTCAGATCAGACGAGCCAAGACATGCGAGAATCAAGAAAACGCACCGCCAACGCTGAAACCAGATAGAACAATACCGTGCCCATCTGCATTCGTTTGCGTTCAGGACTCGAGGAAAGGGGGACGACGAGCGATGTTCCCGGGCGAGACTCACAATAGCCAGACGCGAGTGTCTTCCTCCATCTTCCGACGACATTCCGGGAGAGATAGCCAAGTCTAGATCGAAGAGAACCGAAAGGAAGGAATATGGAAGTTTTTGCGGACTTTTTAAATCGTCAGGTCGGGGAACTTGGAGTTGTTGGCGTAGCTGAGGGCGCTTGAGCGGACGCAGTTCGCATTTGTCACAAGCGTGACCGACCAGTCAGCCCAGAACGGACGCGACGCGACTTATCATTAAACTCATCCTCCCCTGGGCAAACTCTGATGGACGACACTGACGACACTGGTTTTCCCCCAACGATAAGTTCTAATGCCTGTTCGCGTCTCCGGCTCGTCTGGTTCAGTATTTTGAGGTCTAATGCGAGCTCTAGTGGAGGAGAATGTCTTCAAGATCCTCCTCGCCACAGACAATCACATTGGGTACCTTGAGCGTGACCCTATCCGTGGCCAGGACTCCATAAACACCTTCAAAGAGATCTTAGAGCTGGCCGTTAAGCATGAGGTACGAAAGCACACTCTGTGCTCTCGTGTCTGTCCTATTGTTCTCACCTGACGACATCGTGGGCCCGGTCTAGGTTGACCTAGTTCTCCTCGGTGGAGACCTGTTTCATGACAACCGCCCTTCGAGGGACACTCTTTATCAAGTCATGTCACTTTTACGAGAGTACTGTTTGGGTGACCGACCGATTCAAGTCGAGCTTCTGAGTGATCCAGATGAGGGCAAAGTTCCCGGTACATCGTGAGTCACTGCATCACTCTATCGTAAAGTTCACCAGAGAAGTCGTGAACACTGAACACGAGCCTCAAAGTTTCCCCGCGATCAATTACGAAGACCCGAACCTGAATGTCTCCCTGCCCGTATTTTCCATTCACGGCAACCACGACGATCCACAGGGTGCCGGAGCCGTAAGTATTTTCCGCTCGACATAAAGTCCCATTTGTTTACAAATTCATCTCGCTGAATACTGACCGAAAAGACTGGTGCCCTTGGAGCTCTCGACTTGCTTTCGGTCAGCGGCCTGGTCAACTACATGGGTAAATTTGACTTGCCCTACTCCGACGCGGAGGCAAAAGAGGAAGGGATCGCCGTAAGGCCCGTACTATTGCAAAAAGGCACCACCCGCCTGGCTATGTATGGTATAGGTAACGTCAAAGACCAACGGATGCATTTTGAACTGCGGAGCAACCGAGTCCGGATGTACATGCCCAAAGACAAGGACGACTGGTTCAACATCTTGATCATTCACCAGAACCGGTACGTTCTTTCCTCCTCTCAAACCTTCACACCACAATCTTAGCTTAGTCTACTGTGTTCCCGTTGGCTCACTTTGTTGAATCTAAGTGTAAACCATGGTCCTCAGAAGTCCGTTCCGGAAGGCATGTTCGACGACAGCATCGATCTGGTTGTGTGGGGCCACGAACATGATTGTCGAATCATCCCCGAGACGGTCGTCGGGAAAAAATACCGAATAACCCAACCCGGATCCTCTGTAGCCACGTCACTGGCTGACGGAGAGTCTTTGGATAAGTGTGTCGACTTTTAGATGGCCCTTTCCCTGGCTAACATCCCCCTCTCAAGACACGTTGCTCTCATTCAAGTACACGGGAAGGAATACTCCCTCAAACCACTCCCTCTGCGAACAGCCCGGCCCTTCGTCCTCGAAGAGGTCGTGCTATCCGAGGTCGCTGAAGAGGAAGGGTTCGAACTAGAGGACCAAATGGAAATTACCAAGTACCTCAGATCGCGGGTAATTAACATTCCTTTCTTCATTCTCCTAGCCGGTTTTCAACTCCGAGAACATTTGGAAGGTCGATTGCTGATCATTGGGTGAAGGTTAATACACTGATCGAGAAAGCGAATGCTCTGTGGGATGAACGGAACGTGGAGGCAGTCAAGCGAGGCGAGGCTGAGTTGCCCCGAATGTTGCCCTTGATCCGGCTCAAGGTATTTTTTTTTTTTTTCGATCGTTTGATTCAGAGCCTATTTTCCGCCCTGTTTTGGCTCAGTGTCTGAGACCGTGCAATGTTCATAGGTTGACACGACGGGCGTAAACTCGTTATCGAATCCCATTCGGTTTGGTCAAGAGTTCCAAGGCAAGATCGCGAACCCTCGCGATGTCCTCGTGTTTCACCGAGCCAAGAAGACCGCTAGCAGGTCAAAAGTCGTCGTGGAACAACCAGAACTGTCCATCGATGATCCAGAGTTGTCACTCGCCGAGAAGATTTCTAAACTCAGAGTGCAGACCCTGGTGCGCGAATTCTTGGGTGCTCAAGAGTTGCAGTTGCTGGGTGAATCGGCCATGTCATTGGCCATTGAAACCTTCGTCGAGAAGGATGACACTCATGCCATCCAAAAGTAACATGTGTATCCAATGTGTCCATAGTCGAGTCTGACACGCCTCTCCCTAGCCACGTTACAAGCTCACTCAAGAAAATGATCAAGAACGTTCAAGTCACCGGAGACTCGATTGATGAGGATGATCTTGATGAAGCGGTAGGGTTGCATTTCGTGGTAGTCCCTAGGGTGCCTGGCTCACTCCTTGAAGGTTGCCAGGGCTCGCGAACAACACGAAAAGGAATTCACGGAGGCTCCAAAGAAGGAGGTACGTCGCTCGATCGTATGAACACACGTAACGTGCGCTGAACCTACGCTAGGCTAAACGAAAAGGCAAAGCCAGGGATGACGGTGAACACAGCGTGGACTCTATGGAAATGGACATTGACATGCGGAACTCTGACTTCGAGGAGGAGGAAGAGGCGCCACCCCCGAAACCAAAAAAAGCGACAACCTCCCGAACTGCTACTGCCAGAGGGAAGAAGAAGGCGCGACGGTCTGAATCCGAGGACTACTACGAAGAAGAGGAGGAACCTGCGCCAAAGAAGAAGACTGTCACCAGAGCAAAGAAGGAGCCGGCGAAGAAAGCCCCAGCGCCGAAGAAACTGCCCGTAAGGAGCAGTCGCTCGAAGAGGGTTGTGGTACGTTGAGTACGCGCTGCTACCCCCCCCTCTTGCTCACTTATCGCAGGAGGAAAGCGAAGATGAAGAGGACGATGATATTGCCGAGATAGAACCGCCGCCCAAGAAAAAGGGTCGAACAGCAGTACTTAGGTATGATTTTTCGACCCAACCCACCTTGTCCCGCAGTTTAAATTCCATTTGTCCCAGTCAACCGGCAACGATAACGAGGAAGGCACCGACCAAGAAGACTCCCGCCAGTGGAACTAAACAGGGGACCCTGAGCTTCGCTCCATCAGGCCGCAGAACCAAAGGCGTGACCAAAGATTAATGCAATCCCTGGTCGGTGATCCCTCTTTCACCCGCACGGACGTGCGCACATCTTAGGCTCGGCGTCGCACGTTTGATAGTTTGTTACGTTTCTGACCGTATTGCATTTATAGAGTTGGTGAAGTACCCCTGATTGACGCGTTTTGACCCACATGGTCGGTGGTAACGATCTCCTTCTGACCTTCCCCAGTCCCCCCCCCCCCGCGCGCTTATCATCGCCTTGGGAATTCCTTGGGTGTTCTCCCGCAACCTATCCTCATCTTTGGAATGCCGTCCTTACACTCATTCTCATAATTGCACGGAGGCGAGGAGTCAGGTGCTTATGGGTATCCGGGGATACGCCATCGGTGCTCGGAACTCGAAGGACATTTTATCCCCACCGATCATATTAACCGCCCTCGGGACCCGCAATCCCCGTCTGAGTCACACAATACTCAGGGATTCTCCACGGAAACACTCGCACGCGTTCAATCTCTCAGAATAATATATTCGCGGCCTTAAACATATGTACACCACCCAGTGCTGAATGTGAATATCCAAGGGATTGGAGCCACTAGTGAAAAACCGTCACGGGGGGTTAGTGGAGGAGTGTATGTTAGATCAGAATTCGGTCTCAACACCCGGGCCTATCACTTGACTGGTACCTGGGAACATGAAGGAAGCACCCATTCTTGGACCTCACCTGAAGTCCTGTATGCTTTTCCCTCACATGGATCCGGTCCGACAATCACGTTGTCAGTCGCGTTCACACCTCCCGCCCAACATTGAAGATAATTCCGACGCGTCACTCGTGCTGAGGGTGGTCCCGTCATCGTCACCCACCACCCACCCTTTCGTCGAATTTGGAAATGATCATGTTGACCGGAAGTGGTGGAAGTCAGCGTGTTCCTCGACCCTCCGAGAAAGTTTTTGACAATGGAGTTGATGCCGTCTTAGCTTTGGTTTGTACATACACCATGGCCCTGTACCCTGAGGTAAATGGTAATTCCTAAACGGAAACGAGTTCACCGATTTCTGATGAACCGTTCGGTTCCTGTACTGCAAAAGAAGTAACTGGTCCATCCGATCGTCAGCCGCGTCAATGGCTCTAGGAGTTCGCGTCAATCGTCGACGGACGGATAATGGCTAACTCACTATTGGGAGATCTACGGGGAGAATGAAATGCAGACCGCGAATCCGTGTTTACAGAACACGAAGTGTAAGGAAGGAGATCTAATAATTCCCAAGGTGGGGCAAGGCGGACTCGCAATGCCACCGACCACCACTCAGGTGGTGCATCGTTCCCAATACCAGCCGGCGGGTTGATAATGACTGTGTCTGGAATCATTGTAGTCAACCACGGGAGGCAGCATACGTCGGAAACAGGGGATGTCCGGGGTGACGGTGATGGTCAAAACCACAACTTCGAGGGCGTTCGGTGTAGCGCTGAGCACCGGTAGCCTCTTGTCACGGAGGACATAAGCGACACGGCCAAGTCGTTATGCTCTTCTGAGTAAGTCAGAGCGCTGAATTTTCCACAGAAACGGGGAAGGATCTCCGTTGTACCAACTGGGTACCACTTTGGCAGATGGATCTCGCCCCTGCCGCACGGGGAACGTACCCACGATTCCTGGCCCTGCGCAACCCGTTCCATCGGGGCATTATTACTTTTGGAGAATAATTTCTGGGCTCCAACGTGAGAAACCTACTTGGGATGCGTACTGAGAGCGGTGCATCAACACACTTGGATCGTCTGATGATGGTCCCATCCAAGGGTGAAAAAAAGCTACTGCATGGGGACGTGGTGTAGGGGTTTGGGGGTATGTGTTGACTCCACGGGGGGCGTACGCACCAGACATCATCTGGTACTCTCACTTCCGAACAGAGAATGCGGACGGACCTCGCGGCACGGTTATGCAAAATGATCTCTCAGCACCACGGAATCTGAAGAATGATGCGTGAATCACTTGTACCGGTGTGGGAACCGTTCAGTGATCCACATGGTCTGAATGGAGGTACAGAAAATTCGGGGCGTGATCATAATACCTTGCCTCACTCTTGGGCAAAGGCACATGTAGAAGTGGCTTCTCGGCGGGGAACAAATACGCAGGGGCTTCCGTAAGAATCAGTCGGAGAGAAAGCGAAGCAAAGATGCCCAACCGATTCCTTGAGACAAAAGGGATCTAACGAAGCCGTCTCGCTCCCGACGGGTCCGTGTAAACTTTTAACACAAGAACCTGGTTAAGACAGAAATAGGAAAAACGATTGGATGATCATCCTAGTGAGGTCGGTGGGTGGTTGTGGACCGCAAGGATGTCTGTGTTTACTTCGACCTGGAATCTCGCCATGTTCCGCCGGCATGACCGAAATATCCCGATTCCCACGGATCCTCCCTCCGTGTTGCGTTCAAAGGATCTCACAAGTCTTTTTTTTTTTTTTTCAGGACCTGCCTCTGCTTTTTTCTTCACTGTCGCGCATCTGGTTGTCAAATCTTGGGGAATTCAAACCGGCTGCTGGGCGTGGAACGCGGATCATCTCCGGTTGCACTCGTGTTCCCGTAATCGCCTTCTGTCCGAGGGATATGGGAATACGACACCCTCGCCTTGTCGAGAATAACTTCGAAGGCTCTTGAAAAGGAGGTACCGGCGGTGGTTGCACTCTTGGAGATACTCTGAGATAGATTCGCTCTAGAATCTGAGCGTCTCGACCTGTCCGACGATATGACAACCATCACTTCGTAACCCTACTCCTAGTGCTCAAGCGCTCACTTGTTATGTTTGTCTCCGTAATTGCGACCACAGTCAATGTCCCCATCTCGCTCCCATCTATCTCACGGTTCTTGACACTGTTCTTACGCTCTATCCCCTCGCTTACCACGCAGCTGCCACCTCGGATCCGCAACCGCACCGGGGCAAAGTGGTACCGGTTCGATTTTGATCTGTCCCACGCGCCTGATTCACCGGCACGATCACCATCTCAGACATACAATTTCTGCCTGGAAATTAGAGTCGGTTCGAGAGTCGCTGCACGACGTGGCTTCTGTTCCCTCCTATTTATCCGCTCGTAAAAAAACAACTCTACAAGATTGAGTTCACAACGATCCATGACCTGCGTGGCTGCATCTGGACTCGGAGCTTTGGGGTGCGGTTTACAGTATAAGTCCGTCGCCGATATCGCGATGTCGCCAGATTTCTATCGCAGCAATGTCCGCACAGCCTACTCGCGGCCTCACAGACCAACTGCATGGCGGGAGTCCGCGTTATGTGATCCCGAATCACCTGGACGGTCTCCCTGAACTGGGGGATTCATCGCTGATACGGGGGAATGTCCCAGCCAGCGCAAAACGGTTGGTGAAGAATATTTTCGACGCATACGGCATCGGAAAAGAGGGTTGTTTTGCCAGCTCCGTCGGGGAGTCAGTGCGACTTGTTGAGGTCAGCGCGCAGGGATATCGTCAGCGCCTCGAGCCGGTTGGACCCAAAGAGAAGTTGGAAGCGAGTACGGTAGCGGAAGTCACGGTCTCTCCAGGTACGCCTCCGTGGATAGTTGGACCCCATTTCGCTTACGCTTGTGGGAATCGTAGGGATGCTCAACGGAGCCGGGATCCTGCATGGTGGATGCATCGCTTACCTGATCGACATGTACGCCCAACCTGCCAATCACTCCTGCGCGGTGACCGTAATCTCGATTTACGTTTCGTTAGCTGTTGCAGCACTCCCCTCATTGTACTCGGTCATGTTCAGGGAAAGAATGGGCTTGGGGTGACCCAAAACATGAGTATCAACTATCACGCTCCGGTCTCCCTGTGGGTTCTTTCTTCTTTCGCATCTATCCTCCTTCCGGTCTGTTCTCATGTGTCTCAACTTATCCCACCCTGCCCTCGGGATTATGCGATCTTTGATTGACATGTGCGCTTCACACCCTGTGATCTCCCTTTTGATAGAGGCGCGACCATCGAGATCGTCAGCCACTCAGTCGCTATGGGCTCGAGAATAATGAACTCTCGATGCGAAGTGAGTTTGGTTCCCCCATTGCATCGACCAGCTGGCTCGGCCGCAACCGAACCTTTGACTCGTCCCCACACTCTAACCCTCGTTTGTTCCACTACGGTGCACCAGGTAATCGAGAAACGCTCGGGGCGTATCATTGCCTCCGGTACACTCAGCAAAATGCAACCGCGAGAAGAAGATTCGATTCAAAAGGTTAGGTTATGATTGTACGTGAGGGAGGAAGGTTCTGGGAAATTTGTGGGAAAACCTCGACATCTCTCAGAATAAGTTTACGTCCTCTAGACTCTCTGGCAACGTATGTGGCGTGGGCCAGGCCCTTTGCTTCCCCACAACTTGATCTGTATCGCGCGGGATTAACGTCTTGGCCGTATGTGTGTCAAGTAGAACAGATGGACGTTAGGAACCTTTTACATTCACCCTTCCAATGCTCTACTATATAACCCATCCCACATTATGGTTTCCTCGGTTGTCATTACGCGGGAAGGGGTATCGTTGGACGTCCCTCGCGACCAACAACTCCGGGGCCGTGTGTTCCGGGCGCTATGCGATCGCCCCACTTTTCGAAACCCCGCTCTTGCCTTGTCCGGCGGAACATCGATGGAACCACGAGACGGTTTTTCACGTGTCCCGGACGCTGTGTAACTGCCACCTCGAGGTCACTTTCGCACAGCATGGCCCCCGTTCCCGTACGCCGCCCCCTGTCTTCGATACCGCATATATACCTTCTCCTCTAAAACGCGGCCGTGCAAAGTCTTTCCGAGAGAACTGGTCACGGACCGGATTGGCTACAGGAACTCCCGCAGAGGGTTCGCTTGAGTGTCCACCGAGGGTCTGAAGCAGGCTCTTGGAGAAACAACCACACGAGGACTGAACTGGAAGGTCTGCACGACACACGCCCCGATTTAGTCACTGGTATGATGTCTGTCCAAGGACAATTTGTCCTGACCCCCGGAGAGAGATGCTCTAAGCAACACCCTTGTTCAGAAACGATAGGCTCGCTTAAGTGTGTGTGAAAGAATGCAGAGGATGTAATAACTGGCCAACCGAAGGGGAGGAGAGAGAAATTGTCAGGAAAACTCCGCGCGCACGGCCAAAGGGA